>ENA-UOWE01000176-UOWE01000176.1-activated-sludge-metagenome-genome-assembly--contig:-NODE-176-length-95666-cov-37.635806_pt1 | contig 95666 bp, 77 predicted proteins | sample MGYA00249841_ERZ761562 | MGnify/ENA primary metagenome ERZ761562 (study PRJEB28883, sample SAMN05720200) | activated sludge metagenome | isolation source: Anaerobic digester | place: Japan... | reverse complement strand
ACTGAAACCATCCCTTTGCAGCAATGAATCGGCGGAATCTTCCGGGCTGGGTTGTGGCAGTGATTGGGAAGCGGGATGTGTTGCGGAGGGTCGGAGGGGGATTCGCGTGCACGTCGCCCTTCCCGTGGGGAAGGACCTCCTCTTTCACTCCATCTCATTTCGTTAAAAGGATATGAGGTAGTTATATTATAGGGATATTAATTTTGGATGTCAACAATTTTTGAGGATGCAAATCCCAAATTTGGGTGAGAATTTTCCCGTTGTCGGAAATATCATTCCCAAGTACAATGTCCATACAACCTGAACTGGAAGGGAGCAGACATGGAAGCACTCAAACAGCGCATCCTGCGGGAAGGCAGGAATCTTGGCGGGGGGATTCTCAAAGTGGATGGTTTCATTAATCACCAGGTGGACCCCCTCCTGATGGACGCCTGCGGGCAGGAATTTGCCAGCCTCTTTGCCGGTGTGGGGGCAACCCGCATCCTGACGGCGGAAATCTCCGGGATTGCCCCGGCACTCAGCACTGCCCGCTACATGAACCTGCCGGTGGTCTACGCGCGCAAATCCAAGCCGGTCACCATGCCCGACCAGGTGTACCTGACCCTGGCACCCTCCCACACCAAGGGACGGATGGTGGAGCTGATTGTCTCGCCGGAATACCTGGGCAAAGGGGAGCGCATCCTCATTATTGACGATTTCCTTGCCTCCGGGGCAACCATCCTGGGGCTGGTGCGGCTGGCGCACGCTGCCGGGGCGGAGATTGTGGGAATTGGCACATTGATCGAAAAGTCCTTTGAAGGCGGGCGCGAGGCACTGGCTTTCCTGAATGTTCCGGTCATCTCGCTGGTCACCATCGCCTCGATGGATAACAACACCATCACCTTCCTCAACCGCCCATGACCGATACGATCATCGTCCTCGATTTTGGCTCACAGACCTCGCAATTGATTGCCCGACGGGTGCGCGAGGCGCAGGTGTACTGCGAACTCTTCCCCTGGGACACCCCCGCCGGTCGGGTGATGAATCTACACCCCCGGGGGTTCATCCTGTCCGGCGGTCCTGCCAGCGTGTACGATGCTGGTGCACCGTACATTCCTGCCTATGTGCTGGAAAGCGGCATGCCCATCCTGGGAATTTGCTACGGCATGCAGGCACTGACGCATACCCTGCACGGCAGGGTGGCTCCGGCAGCCGCCCGGGAATACGGGCTGGCACAGGTGGAAACCCGGCTTGCCAATCCGCTCCTGCCCGCGGGCAGCCAGACCGTCTGGATGTCGCACGGTGACCGGATTGAGGTTCCCCCGCCCGGCTTTGTGGCATTGGCATCCAGCCCGCACAGCCCGGTGGCTGCCATGGGCAGCCTGGAGAAACGTTGGTTCGGTGTGCAGTTCCACCCGGAGGTGCGCCATACTCCCAACGGAGCGGAGATGCTGCGCCGTTTTGTGGTCGAAATCTGCGGGGCGGTGCCGGATTGGACGCCGGATTCGATCATCGCGCAGGCGGTCAGCCGCATCCAGGCACAGGTGGGGGATGAGCGTGTGCTGGCAGCCGTCAGCGGGGGCGTGGATTCTTCCGTTGCCGCGGCGCTGGTGCAAAAAGCCGTGGGCAGCCAGCTTGCCGCCGTGTTTGTAGACAACGGCTTGCTGCGGCTGGGGGAACGGGAACAGGTGCAGGCTGCACTGGGCGAACACCTCATCACGGTGGACGGCGTGGAGACGTTTCTCACCGCACTGCAGGGCATCACCGAGCCGGAAACCAAGCGGCGCATCATCGGCGAAACCTTCATCCGCCTGTTTGAGCGGGAAGCCGCCCGGCTGGGGCAGCCGCGCTTCCTGGTGCAGGGGACGATCTATCCCGACGTGGTGGAATCCGCTGCACCAGACCGCAGCAAGGGGCACCGCATCAAAACGCATCACAACGTGGGCGGCTTGCCCCAGGATATGCAGTTTGAACTGGTGGAACCGCTGCGGTATCTTTTCAAGGATGAAGTGCGGGCGGTGGGCGAAGCGCTGGGCTTGCCTGGCGAACTGGTCTGGCGGCAGCCCTTCCCAGGTCCCGGGCTGGCGGTGCGCTGCCTGGGCGAAGTCACCCCGGAGCGGCTGGAAAAACTGCGTGCCGCCGATGCCATCTTCATCAGCGAATTGACCGGGGCGGGCTATTTGCAGCCCCGCCGGACGGAAGACCCCGACCGGATTGCCCAGGCGTTTGCCGCGTTGCTGCCCGTCCAATCGGTGGGGGTGATGGGCGACCAGCGCACCTACCAGGAAGCCATCGTGTTGCGGGCGGTCACCACCGATGATTTCATGACCGCTGACTGGGCACGCCTGCCTGCCGACCTGCTGGCGCGGGCTGCCAACCGGATTGTCAACGAGGTCAAGGGGGTCAACCGGGTGGTGTACGATATCACCACCAAGCCACCCGCCACCATTGAATGGGAGTGAGGCAGATGACCGATTATCTGGCAATGGCGGAGGAATATGGGATGACGGTGTACATCCTGGGTCTGCTCAAACGCGGACCCGCCTGGACGCCGGACGCCACCCCGGCGGTGGAAGCATTGCAGGAAGCCCACCTGGCAAACATCAACCGGATGCACGAGGCAGGCTGGCTGGCGGCAGTGGGTCCGCTGCTGGATGACAGCGACCTGCGCGGGATTTACCTGTTCAACACCGCCTCGCTGGAACAGGCGGAGGAATGGGCAAACAGCGACCCGGCAATCCGGGCAGGCAGGCTGGTGTGCGAACTGCACCCCTGGATGACCGGGAAGGATGTCTTTCAGGCAGGCTGACGCCGGTATTGAAAATCCGGCACCCCGGAAAGCACCGGCAGGCGGGGGAAGTTGGTTATAATGGGGGGAAGCATACAGGGGGCGGCGCCGGTGCCCGGCAGCCCGCCCGAAACGAGATCCCATGGACCAAGCCAGGCGCATTTACCTCATCCGTCACGGGGAAACCACCCACAACAGCGACCGGAATCGTTTTTCCGGCATTACCGATGTGCAGCTCACCGCAACCGGTATCCGCCAGTGCAAGGCGCTGCGCAGCCTGCCCCTGCTGCAGGAAGTGGAGGTGGTGTATTCCAGTCCCCTGCAGCGTTCGGTGGATAGCGCCCGCCTGGTCTTCCCAGATAGGGAGCCGGTGATCTTCCCGCCGCTGATTGAGTTTGATTACGGCATTTATGAAGGTGCGGCTGTGGAGCTGACCCCTGCCGGTGATCCCATCATCCAGCAGTGGCAGACCCACCCCGGAGACCTGACCTTCCCGGGCGGCGGAAACATCCGCGAGCATGCCAGCCTGGCATTTGCCGGGCTGCAGGAACTGGCTGCGGGCAGCGATGCAACAGTGATTGCCTGCGTATCGCACAAAACCACCATCCGGCTGCTGGCGGCGCTGGTGCTGAAGCTGGGCCTGGATCATTTCCGCCGGATTCCCTGCGCCAACTGCTCTGTCACGGAGCTGCACCTCACCCCGGAGGGCGGGTTCCTGCTGGCAGCGCTCAACGTGACGGCGCAATACTTCCACCACCCAAACGGCTGACGGAGGGAGCATGGACTTTACCACCATCCTAGATATCATCGGATACCTGTTCGCCGCCATCGGGCTGGGTGTGACGGTCTATCAGACCTTTGACGTCTGGTTGAATTTCCGCACGTTCTCCTGGCGCGAGGTGGACAAGTACTCTAAAAAACTGATTGAAAAAATCGAGAAGGATGAATACATCCCGGATGTGATTGTTTGCATTGGGCGGGGCGGCTCAATCATCGGGTCAATCCTTTCCGGCAATATTCACATCGACAAGGTGCAGCAGGACCGGAACATTCCCATCCTGGGGGCAGACCGGATGTACGAGTGGCACAACCGCCAGCGCGTGGAAGTGGAAAACGAGATGATTGATTTTGCCCCCCTGCACGGCAAAAAGGTGCTGCTGGTGGCTGCCGATGTGATGACCGGCGGGACCATGGTGTTCTTCGTTTCCGCAATCAACCAGGCGGAGCCTGCCGATCTGCGCACCGCCTGCCTGGTGAAGGGCGTGGCGGCAACCTTTACCCCCGATTATTACGGCAGGGAAATTGCTTCCGACTTCCGCATGCCATGGATGTATAAAAATTTTGGCTACATCCGCGATTCCCGCAAGCCGGACATGAAAGCCAAATAACCAGCGGATTCATCCCGCCGGGCTGAAAAACGGGAGGATGAATCCTGGTTTTTCCGTGCTATACTATGAAAATCATTTTCCCGGCAGACCGCCGGGATGGACAGGAACGTAACGATGAAACCGAATATATTTGAAGAATTGCAATGGCGCGGCATGATTTTTGACCGGGTGGAAGGCGTGCAGGACCTGCTCGCCCGCGAGCAGGTGACCATCTATAACGGCTTTGATGTGAACGCCGACAGCCTGCACGTGGGGCACATTGTGCCATTGATTGCGCTTGCCCGGCTGCAGCGTTTTGGACACCATCCCATCGCCCTGGCGGGCGGCGGCACCACCATGATTGGCGACCCCTCCGGCAAGAAAAGCGAACGCCCCCTCCTGCCGCTGGAAACCATCCACGCCAACGCCGACGCCATCAAAAAGCAGCTGGCACATTTCCTCGACTTTGACAGCAAGCGCAACCCGGCGCGGGTGATGAACAACGCCGATTGGCTGACCCGGCTGAATATGATCGAGTTCATGCGGGATATTGGCAAGAACTTCACGGTCAATTACATGCTGGCAAAGGACTCCGTCCGCACCCGTCTGGAACGCGAGGAAGGGCTGTCCTTTACCGAATTTACCTACATGCTGCTGCAATCCTACGATTTCCTGTACCTGTACGATCATTACGGCTGCCGCCTGCAAACCGGTGGCAGCGACCAGTGGGGGAATATCACCGCGGGCGTGGAACTGATCCGGCGGATGCGCGGTGAACAGGTGTTCGGCATGGTGTACCCGCTGATTACCAAGTCGGATGGCACCAAGTTCGGCAAATCCGAATCCGGCGCCGTCTGGCTGGATCCGGCGCGCACCTCGCCCTACCGGTTCTACCAGTTCTGGCTGAATACCGAGGACAGGGACGTGGTGAACTACCTCAAGTACTTTACCTTTTTGGAGCGGACGGAGATTGAGGAACTGGCGGCATCCGTGATCGAAAGACCGGAGGAACGCGCCGCTCAGCGCCGCCTGGCGCGGGTGATGACCGCCATGGTACACGGTGAAACTGCTCTGGAACGCGCCGAACAGGCAAGCCAGGCATTGTTTGGCGGTGACATCAGCGGACTGACGGCTGCCGAAATCAGCGATATCTTCTCGGATGTGCCATCCTGCGAACTGCCCAGGAGCCAGCTGGAAGGCGGGCTGCCACTGGTGGACCTGTTGGTGACTGCCGGGTTGGCAAAATCCAGGGGCGAGGCGCGCCGCTCGTTGCAGGAAGGCGGAATCTACCTGAACAACTGCCGCGCGGCAGATGCCAGCCAGCTTGCCGGTGTGGCGGACCTCCTGGAAGGGCAGTTTATTGTGCTGCGCAAAGGCAAGAAAAATTACACCCTGGTGAAGGTGCTGGGATAATTTCCTGATTCAAAGGATTGGTGCAACGGGCGGAGTTGTCATTCCGCCCGTTTTTTGATTGCTATCGAACGCTGAGTGTGGCAAGCATCGCATCCAGGTCCGGCAGGCTGGGGGTGAAGCTCTCCGGCGCCAGTGCGTTCAGGTCCATTGTCACCTGGCTGAGATAGCTCACATATTCCCCGGCAAAGGCATTGTAATCCGTACCCGCCATGAACTCCTCAAACGTGGCTGGCAGGGAGGGATGGGAAACCGGCAGCACCAGCGAGATGTAATATTGCCCATCATTCGTCAATCCCTGGAACGTGTAGAACAGGTCGCGGTTGTTGATGGGGCTGGCGGACTGGGCATACTGGGTCAGGTAACGGATTCCGGAGCCGTTTTTGAATTGGATTGCCTGCACCTGGACATGGATGAGCTGGGCTGCATTCCAGGGGGGCAGGAGCGGCAGGGATTCATACGCAGCCGCGGGGTTGGCAAGCACGGCGCGCAGGTCATCCACCACATCCCCCACGGCGGGGTTCAATTCAATGAACCGCTCCACCGGGTACACCAGCATCTGGGGAACATGAAAAGTGTCTGGCAGGACATATCCCTGGAATGCAACCTGGCGATATTCCGGTCCAATCTCCCAGGGGGCAACATCCCCGCCGCTGATTTCCTCCACGGTTTGCGCCTCCAGGCTGCCCGCCAGGGCATTGGGGTAATCAAACTCAATCCCGTTGTAATGGAAGGGCGTGGTATTGGCAGGCGGTACCACCGCAGTTGGGGGAAGGGCAGTGGCGGTGGGCATGGGCGGTTCCACAGTGGATGCCGGTCCAACGGTTGCGTCATCGGGGAGCGGGGTGGCAGTGGGGCGGGCAACCAGGCTGCAAGCGAGCGTGGAGGTCAGCAGAACGATGAAGACAAGCAGAAAGGCAAAACGGGCGCGATTCATGATGAGGTTCTCCTGGATGAAAAAATGGGGGATGGAAAAAAGACGGGTTTACTTGCAGGGATCAGGGATGGCGGTGGGCGTGGGCAGCGGGATGCGGGCGGGCAGGACCTTGTCCGGTGAGTCCAACCAGGCTTCGGCAGCGGCATCAAAATAATACAGGGAACCGGCTTCATCCACCACGGTCAGGACGGTGCCGCGGGCGGATTGGAGGGTCAGCGCGCCGGATGCGCCAGGCAGAGTGTAGCTGCGAATTTCGGGCTGTCCTTCAATTTCCACCAGCAGCACTCCCTCCGTCCTCATGGAAGAGAAATCCGCCTCGGAGAGCATTTCGGTACCGCGGGACCCGGCATACACATGTACCCACCAGCCGCCAACCTGTTCCTGCCACTGGCTGGTGGGCATCAATTCGGCGGGGCGGAAGGGAACCGCAAACCCCACCAGGATGCCGGTCGGGCGGGGCGGGGTTGGCAGAGCGGCGGGACGGGCAGCACAGGGATCCTGCGGTTTCTCCAGCAGTGGAACGGCTGCGCGCTGATTCTGCTGTGCCTGGAGGGCTGCAATTTTTTCATCCAGCGAACCCACCGCCTCCGGATCAGATACCTGTGCCCGGGAGCTGCGCAGGAATGCCATCTGCGCCTCCTCCCCTGCCAGTACACCAGACTGGGCGGCTGCCCGCCAGGCAATCAGCCCGGCGCCTGCCAGCACCAGCAGAACAAACCAAATCAACAGGATGCATTTCCGGTATTTCATCTTAATCCTCGTACATCCACCAGATGTCCGTCGTCCAAGGGATTTCAAACTGGGCGGTTTCCATCCAATATGACAGTTCCTCAAAAAGCTGGGCAAAGCCCTGCATGGGGGTATTATCGGTTGCATTGCAGCCGCGCTGCTGGCATGCCTGCCACTGGGTCATCAAGCCGGGGTAGTAGATGGCGCCGCGTTTGTCCAGCACGCTGTCCCAGCTCAACCATGCCCACTGGCGGGCATTGACGCCGCTGGTGGCATAAATTTCCGGGATGGGGTAAGCCGGTGCAGCGCCGTAGGACACGTACCAGATCTGGTCCAGCGACCAGCCGTTGGCGGGGCTGGCGCCGGGCAGCAGGCGGGTGGGGCAGCCTTCGCAGGCGCCAAAGTTGTAATAGTTGTAGATTCCGGCGTCATAGGCATTAAACCCATCCACCCAGGCGCGGGTGACCTGGTACACGTTCCAGTTCAGCTCAATATCCTTGGCACCCGCCACCGTCACCTGGGAAGCCACGCCGTTGCCCGTAAATATATCCCCCAGCTGGACGATCATCTGCGCCCACTGTTCGCCGTGCACCCGGGCGGCAGCCGCCCGCACTCCAGCGTCAGGGCTGTTGGTACCGTAGCTGCCGTAGCTGTTAATCCCCACCCCCAGGGTAAGGTGCGAGGAACGGTCAGCGCCGGTGCAAACCCAGTAGCCGTAACCAAACTGGGCAGCCGAGGCTTTCACCTGGTCCATCGTGTAGAATCCACCGACACTCAGCAGCCAGACGCCGTACACACCGCTCTCGCGCCATGGCTGCCCGTAATCCAGGATGATCAGGCTGTTCTGGATGCCCGGTCGAGCCAGGTCCGCCTGACCGGCGGCACAGCCCAGGTTGTAGGCATCGGTGGGATTGATGGATTTCATGTAAATGCTGGTGGTGTAAAACCAGATCGGGCTGCGGGCAATCACCGGCAGGTGAAGGGTATGGGGTGTGGGAGTCGGGTCCGCCAGTCCCGTCAGCGGGACGATGCCCGCGGCATGGGTGGCAGGCTGCAGAAGGGATCTGACGGGGGGCGTAACCAGGATGGCTGCAAGCAGGATTGCAACTGCAACCAGTAACATCCGGTTCGTCAGCTTCCAAATGGATTTCATGTTGTTATCGTAACATAAAACCAGTGCCACGAAAACAGGGAAAATGGTCATTTCCGCTCATTTCTGTCCAAGATTATGAGGATACTCAACTGATAATATGGATGGAAATCATTGGATTTCGCAACAAATTCAGGTACAATATTACTCACAGCCCTTGGAAGGATGGAGGGTTTTCATCCCTGTTTTTCCATATTTTACTCAGGACATTCCTATATAATCATTGGGTGGATTTGTTTTTCGCAGCACCGATCCCATGAATCCATGAATTCATCCCGGCAGTTCTTTATCCCATCTTACCTCCCCCTCCGCCTGCCAACGACCGGCACGGCGCACTTGGGGATTCAAAGGAACATCCCATGACCCGATCCCGTCAACCAATCCTTGCTTTGCTGGTGGTCCTGCTCCTGGTTGCCCTGGCGGCGGCACCATTGAACGGCACGCCGCCCGTCCAGGCACAATCTGCGGACGTGGTTTATGACTATGTGTACCTGGTGGATTTTTCCGGCTCCATGACGGCAGGGAATCCTTCCCTCTTTTCGCAGGTGCAATCCAGCCTGGTGAACATGATTTCCAAGATGCCGGATGGCTGGAATCTCATTATCCTGCCGTTTGCGGGAGCCATTGATCCCAATTATTTCCAGCGCCCGAATATCGGTCAGACGGATCGCAGCGATGCAGTCACTTACGTGAATTCCCTGCAGCCAGTTGGGGCAAGCACGGCTGTCTGGGATTCCGCCTGCCATGCCCTGGACCTGATGAGCAGCCTTGCCCAGGATACATCCAGGAAACACATCCAGACCCTGATTCTCTTCACGGATGGAGAAGATAATGCCAGCAGCCGCACCCAGCAGGAGTGCATTGGGAAATACGAAACCCTCCGGTTGAATGGCTATACCTACTGGCTGTGGTTTGCCCTGGGCGGGGTGGACATCCCCGGCGGGCTGCCATCCAGCATCACACCCCAGAAGACCGGCGACCTGCCCTTTATTGGTGTGATCAATCCCATTCCAACCGTCCTCAACCTGGGCAACCTGTATGAAACCGGCACCGCCCAGGCTTGCATCCAGACCTGGTACCCGGATGACCGCCTGATTGGGCAGGAAATCCGCACCAGCCCGCCGGTAGTGAATGCTTCCTCCCTCAGCCTGCCGGAGGGCATGGCGTTGGTGGTGGAACCCATCTCTACGGTGGTTGCCTCGGCGGATGTCTGCTTTACCTTCCGTATCCTGAATTACGACAAAGCCAAGATCACGGAGACCTACCAGGCAGATTACCTGTACGAACTTCCCATCCAGGGCGTGGGCACCGTGGCGGGCACCTCGCTGGGCATGTTCATCCTGCCCGACCGCCTGGGAGTGCATTTCTCGCTGGTGGCACCGGGTGCGGAAACCTACATTCACTCCGTCAACGGATCCCCCATCCATTTTGGCAGCATCTCCCGCCCGCCCAGGGGACAGACCATCACGCTTACCGCCCCCTTTGAGCTTGCCTGGAACAATCCCCGGGCAGAAACCTCCGCTTCCGCCGTGATTGTGCTGGATGACGCCAACCAGCGGCTGCTGGCAATTCCGCAGGAAGTGGGACTGGGCGTGACTGAAACCGAACAGGCATCCTCGGTGCAAATGGATCCCGTCAACAACAAGATGTACCTGAACATCACCCTGGCGGACACTTCCTGGAAGGACCTGGAACCGGGCGAATACACCTTTAAGGGCTTCATACAATTCACACCGCGCAGCGCAGTGATCACCGGACCGGATGTGGATAACACAACCGGGTTGATTGAATTCGATTTCACCCTGGCGCAGCCGCTGACCACCCTGGAAGTCAAAACACCGGATTTGAACAACCGGCTGGACCTGGGCTTTTTCCAACGTTCCCAGGCGGAGCAATTGATGACCGTGGACCTGGAATGGGAAAGCATAGCAATCGGCACCGAACAGGTGACGGCGGAAGTACAGCTTGCAGGCAGCAACGCCACACCACTGGAAATCCCGGCAGCCATTGGGCTTTCGAGCGATACCCAACCCCAGGCGGCAGGCTTGATCCGGCTGGATTCCAGCCAGAAGCAGCTCAGGCTGAACCTGGCAATCCCGCATGAATTGTTCTACAACTGGCCGCCCTCACCACGCACGTATGAAGGACGGATTGTCTTCACACCCAAGGCACTCACATCCATTACCGGCAACGTTGAGGTGGCGGATGATGGTACGTTATACCTGCCATTCCGCTTCACCCTGGACGTCAAGCCGCCCATCTGGGTGATAATCGGGTTTATTGCCGCAGGTGCGCTGATCCTGGCAGCCATCCTGTTCTTCCTGCTGGTGCCGCGCTGGCCGGCACAGCTGCACCTGGTTGAAAACAACAACCTGCGCGGCAAGACCCAGTGCAAATCGATTGCCCGCGGGATTGGCGGGCGAATCCTGATCGGCGGCAGCGAGGCAGACCTTACCCTGACCGGGGCGCCGGACGGTATTTTTGCCCGCCTGAAGCCGCGCGTTTCCAGCTCGCTGCTGGGGCAATGGCTCAAGTGGGCTGAGAACGCCAATTATGATATTCAACCCGAGCCCGAATCCGATCTCCTGTACATGGGAAATCAAAAAGTGGAGGAAGGCACCTGGTATGAATGGACAACCAGCCAGCCAATTACGGTGATGCACAAAAACCGCCAATGGAGACTGGAATTAAAGTGGATCGAAGAAGAAGAAAACAAGTAACCATTTCTTATTTTCCCGTTTAGAGGAGGTATTTCATGCCCGCACGTCCTGCAATCATCGTTGGTCTGGGATCTTCCGGCAGCGAAGTGGCTGTCCAGATCTATAAGACCTATCAAAAGTATCTGAAGCAGAATCCGGATGTCAATCCAAACACTGTTCAATTCCTGCTGATCGATACCGACAATCCCGTTTCCGGCTCGGAAGACCTGGGCAGGACGGATCATTACCTGTCGATTGGCAATCCCAACGGCGACCTGCTGTACGATGCCATGTGGGAGCACGACCCATTCTTCCGGGTCTGGTGGTACGATAATTTCACCCGGGTGGGAAGAATGTACCCGGGAGCAGGAACCACCTCACCCAAGGGGCGGCTGGCGTTCTGGTCCACCCTGGGAACCCCATCCAATTCCAACAACATTGAAAATACGCTCAGCACGCTGATGGCAAGGGCGAGCGCAGCAGCGGCGGATCACGATGTTGCCTGGGTGCCGGTTTATATTATCTGCACCATCTGCGGTGGGACAGGTGCCGGTATGGCGATTGATACCGCCTATATGATCCGGAAAGTGCAGCGGGGGGCAACCAATGCTGAAATTCACGGCGTCCTGATGCTGCCATCGGTGCCGTTAATGCGGGCAACCACACCCTATCACCAGCACATTCGCGCCAACGGATACGGCTTCATGGTGGCATTGAACTACTGGATGACATCCAATAAAAGCCGACCGGTGGAAATTGCCCCGTTCATGGAACGCGGCAACCGCGCCGTGGTTATCAAGGGCGACAAATCGCCGTTTGATGTCTGCTGGATGATTTCCGCAAAGAACGAAAAAGGATTCAGCCTGCTTTCCTGGCCGGATGTTAAATCGCAGGTTGCCGAATCTGTTTCCATGATGGTGTTTGAGCAAGGTGCGGATGGCTTCCAATCACGCTTAAATGATTTCATCAGCGACCCGGTAATTACGGGTGGCGAGTATGGCGGACAGCCCAGTTCGTACGGCAGTTTTGCCTCCTACAGCCTGCGGTACAGCCCGGACAAAGCCGCCGAATACCTGGCGAGCTATTACGGGCAGCAGGCAATCATCCACTTCCGCAAAACCAGCCCGGAAGGCGCTGCCGCTGCCAAGTCACTGGCGATCACCTTCATGCGCACCCACGAAATCCAGGAAAAATCCGACGAGGATCCCAACCAACCGATGGACCAGGTGCTTACCCGCCTGCGCCAGGCAATCCCGGATCGGATCGTTTACGATGATGTCAATATTGACCAACGCCTGAACCAGCGTAAAGTGAAAGACCAGGCAAGCCTGCTGGCGGAAATCAAGTTGATGGTTTCCGAGGAAAATTCAATCCTGACAGCCCAGGATAAGCGCAAGCCAGGCATTCCTTACCTGCAGCAACTGGAAGCCAACCGGGAGGATTTTGCGGAAAAAGTCCTGTTTGGTGAACAAACCCAGCGGGCGGAAGTCAGCGGGCTGTATCAGACCGTCCAATGGCAGATGGAAGATCATGACGATGGGCTGGCGCGGGCGCAATCCTTCCTGACGGAACTGCGCTCTCTGATCACGGAACACCGCCAATCCCTGGTGGATGAACTGGAAGGTCTCCAGGCTGCCGGGCGGATTGGTGAAGAAGCCCAGCTGCGCGACATGGAAGGCGAGGACAACCTGAAGGATGTTGGCAAGAAGGGCGCCCGCGAGATGTTTGGCGGGCTCTTCTCGGATAAACGGAAGGGCATCCTGCTGGTCAAGAAGGGTTTTTGGGTTCCCTGGGTCAACTTGAAGAAGGATATTCTCACCAAGCGCCAGGCAATTCAATTCTACGATGCCCTCCTGCGGGAAATCAACAAGCTGCTGACCATTCTCAGCGAGCAGGTGGTGAGCGATCTGCAGGCGGTTGAAAGCACCATCCTCAAGACCGGTCGGGAGTCGCTCGGTCGCAGGATCGGCGCCAACGAAGCCACCGTGGAAGACCTGGTGCTGCAGGATGAAAAACTCCTGATTGAACACTTTGGTCCCAAGGCAACCGAAGCCGCCCACGAAGGCAGAATGATTGTCACGTACCATACCTGGGAATTAATCCAGAGCCTGCGCAAGGAACCCAAGGTGGAGGAACGCGAGGAAATCCGCTCTGCCTTCCGGGAGAAACTGCAAGGGCAGCTGCGTCATGTGGGGCACGTCCACTTTGACCGGGCAACCCGGGAACTGACCCTGTGGGATGCCCTGAAGGTGGAAGCAAAGAGCAAAGGTACGGAACCGAAGAAATACATCGTGGAACGGACCCAGTCCATGTTCAACAAGTGCATTCCCTACTGGCACCTGAACACCGGCAAGCACCAGGCATTGGTCCTGCGCATGCCAGTCATCCAATTGTATTCCTTCGATACCCGCAGCCTGGACGATTTTGCCGCCCGCGAGGGATTGGACCTCAATCTCGATGACCTGTTTGTTGCCACCAACGAAACCAGACCGGAACGTTCGGATGTGGATTCCTCTCCCTACGAATTCAAGATTTTTATCGCCCGCGGCGGCGCCCCCATCTACTTCATGACCGAGCCGGAAGCCTGCCTGGCGGATTTCCAAGGCTGGCGCAGCACCCAGTCTGTGCCGATTCTGCTGGACAAGCGGCTGGAAGCCTACCTGAAGGTCTCCGGGGAGTATCCGTTCAACATCAAGGTGGAAGGCGCTTCCGATGAATTGTATTACTTCCTGATGGCGGAACATTTCGGCGTGATCGATTCACCCCTCATCCGCACCAAGGGCATCAATTCCAGCGGAACCTACAAGTACCCGGCGCAGACGATCAACCTGGGTGCAAAACGCTGGGTGGCAATTGCATCCCTGCAGCGCGGCGGGAAATATGACCGCTACATGGAAGATATTTCCCAGCTAGTGAAGGAACGCATGAGCCGCATGAGCCTGGATGACCGGTTGAACGCTCACGTGGAAACCTACTATTACCTGTGGCTGTGCGCCAACAGCACCCCAGACCCGACCATTAAGGAAGAACTGCAGAAACAGGCAAACCTGGTTGCGGACACCATCTCCAGTGAATTCGGCTACAGCCGTATGGACATTGAAGATATGACCAAGGAATTTGAGGAGAGCCTGCAGGAACAGGCTGCAGCCGAGCCGGAAAAGGGTGAGGTTGAAGAGAAACCGAAGCCAAAACCGGCACGCCGCCGTCCAACTACCCGCCGCACACCCCCGAAATCCTGATAACACCGGGGATTGTCTGAAAGCTGGTTGAGTAATTCAACTTGATTCATTCGCCCCGGCTGGTTTCCCAGTCGGGGCGAATTCTGAGCCATCCCAGGAGGGAAAATTTATGTCTGAAACCCGTAAAACCTTCCCAACCATCTTCATCCCAATTGATGCCTGGGGAGAGCAGGTGATTGAAAATGTGAGGCAGAGCACCCGGCTTTTTGAACGGGAACTGCTTCACCAAAAATGGATTGGTTTTTCCAGAACCATTTCCGCCGATAGCAGCCTGGATGACTGGCTGCCCATCCTGCAGGAGTTGCAAAACAGCCTGACAAAGGATGGACAGGACAGCTACGAACAGGCTTTTCCACAAAATCCGCTGGCACAAATCATTGTGGTCGGCAGCCTGAGTACGGCTGGAGCAGAAAGCACCGCCCAAACCCTCCTGGCAATCCGGGAGCAGCTTCGCAAGGTGGATTACCGGAATCAACTGGTGCTGCAGGTGGTGCTGGAGATTGCCCATTTCATTGGCGAAGGCACCCAGTCTTATGATCAGTGTTTCCCTCCCTTTGCCAGCCAGATGGAAAAAGCCGGGTGGAACCACCGCATCTATTTGCTGAGCAACTACACCCAGAACAATAACCTGATAGCAGCAAACCGGCAGCAGGTTCGGGATGCCGGTGTCATTTTCCTGGAGGCACTGATCCTGGGGGAAAACTGGCAGCAGGATGGCGGCGGTCATGTTCTCCTGCCGGAAAAAACCGGAATCAATATCCGCGGCGGGGATGGCGAGCCAGCCATTTTCAGCGGATTTGGAGCTTTACTGCTCTGCTCCGCCCTGCCCTACCTGCAGGATTATCTCATCCAGGTCTCGGCGGGGGAGGTGCTGCAGCTGGCAGCCCAGCCGGAAACAACCGGCGCGGAAGAACGCCTGGTACTGGATCCACCGGAACTGGCGCGGCGTTCCGCCACCTTTGACGAGCGACCGGTTTTCCCCAGATTCCGGCTGCGCCTGTTCGGTGCCCGCAATCCACAGGACGGTGAATTTTCCCTGCCATTCTTTTCCCCCAAACGCAAAATCCTGAAAGCAATCCAGGCAAAACTGGAGGAATTTTCCAACAATTATCAAAGGTGGTGGAAAGCCTCCCGCCGGAAACTTCCGGAAACCGCCCTCGAACTGGCACAGGGATTACCCGGGGAACTGGTGGCGTTTGAAAAACAGCGCGATCAGCAAGTGCTGGAGCAGGCAAAACAGAAACGCTTCCTGGCAGGATTGAAAAAACTGGCAGATGCGCTGGTTGCCCCCATGCGGATTGACCTGGCGGATATCCCGGGGGACTGGATGGAGATGCCCGAACACGACCTTGGGGATATCCTGCAGCATCCCGATTTTGACCTTGCCAAGGAAAACACCAGCCACAAACAGGAATCCAACGCCACCGATCCCGTCCTGCTGGATATTCTTGGCATCTGGCGGCGGATTCGAAAGGCGGTCACACTGCTGCCCAATGCAACCGCCCTTTTTATTTTTGCCGGTATTTTTGTGGCATTGGAACTGGTTGTCACCCGGATGCTGGTCAACCAGATTTGGGGACCGGAACGGGGATTGATGTTCCTGCTCATCGGGCTGGGGGTGTGGATCCTGGTATGGGGATTCCTGGCATGGCGCGTTCCGGCTGCTGCGGTTGAAAAAGAAGTGCGCCGGATGGAGAAATTACTGAACGATGTCGCCACAGAATCAGAAACTGAATTCAGCACCAATGCAGATAAACTCCGCGACCACTGGCTGCGGGTGGGTTACCGGCTGGCAGAATGGCTACAAAGGCGACGCGGACAGCGGTTAAACAACAACCTGCAATTCCTTGATGCCGTTCGCGGCGGATACGAGAAAGATTACCCCCTGGCGCCATACAACCCAACCCTCCTGCATGTCATGCAAACCAGCCGGTTTATCCGCCTGCTGGATGCTCCGCAGGACTGGCAGCAGGCATTGCGCGAATTGCACCTGGAACCCCAGGGAAGGCTGGGAAGCCTGGCTTCGGAAGCCACTATGCCCCCCCTCTGGCTGGATCAGCGTCCGCAGCTGCTGGTGGATTTAATCCTGGGAATCATCAAGGCGGATTATGAAGGACAGAACCAGGTGGTGCCCGGCAGCAACCCCCGGCAGGTGATGGACGGCTTGATCTCGGAATGGACCAATATCCTGGACCCGCTTGTGCCGCTGAATCCATTGGAAATCCAGCGACCGGCGGTGCTATTCTGCGCCCATGCCCCCTGCTGGCAGGATGATGTGGATGAAACGTTTGCAGACCGGCTGCAGGGAGCCATCCGCATTGGATTGCGAACCGAATCGCGTATTTATTTTTACCGGGTCTTCCCGGATTTTCCCAAGTCCACCCTCTGGCGCCAGGGAGAAAAGGAGTAAAGCATGGTCATCTTTGTCACATCCCTGATCATCCTCTTGCTTGCCGGGGTTTTTACGCTCGTTAACGGCTGGCTGGATGGCTGGCTGCTCCAGCAAATGTTTTTCCTGGTTGGGCTGGATGCCTACCCTAAATGGTGGCAGCAATTATTGTTCTTTGGCGTCCTTTATGTTTTGGGATTTTTGCTGCTCTCGCTGGTGTTCATCCGCCGGGAAGTCCGCCTTGCCTATGACCCGGAACGGCGGGATGAAAGCCCGGCATACCGCCTGCTGCATGGCATCCATCAATTTATCGGCTGCAAAGGGCAATGGTGGGTGCCTTTCTTCCTGTACCCGATGATTCTGCTGCACCTGGTGGACCTGATCCTGGTGTACCAGGGACATCTCAGTGCTGGGTGGTGGTGGGTGTTTGCCGTCGGGTTGTTCGGTCTTTGGGGAATCTACGCCTTTGGCGAACCAACCATCCGCCCCAAAAAGGCACATCCAGCCGCACAGCCCGGTGAAAAAGAGCCGGAACCGGCGGACGGCGGGGAACTGATCACCGGAGACCTGGTCACCAGCCTGCGGAATGCAACCTGGTACCACGGGCAGATTACTTGCCAGCTTTCCTCTCCCCTGCCGGATTCCTCGCCCATGATGCCCACCGAAGTGCGGATTGCCTATGAAAAAATCCGCAAACTGTGTGATGGACAGCCCGCAGCGTTGGTGGATGAACAGCCTGCCGATGGAGACAGCCTGATTCAATCCATCATCAACCATATGATTCCCCGACCTGCAGATGGGAGCCTGCCCCGCCTGTACACCCACCAGGAAGAAACCCTGCGGCTGCTCAGCCCGGATCACCGGTACGATGAAGATGGCAAGCCGCTGCACGTCATCCTGGCAACACCCATTGGCAGTGGTCGAACCACCACCTCCACCATTGCCGCCTTGCAGCGCGTCCTGCAGGAGCATAAAAGCGTCCTGGTGGTTTTTCCGGATCAATACACCGGCAGACCACAGGCAGAAAAACTCCAGGAAGCGCTGAAAGAATCTCCCTGGGGATGGGCGGTCAACGTCCGGACATTCTGGTCGCCGGATGAACGGCTGCCCAAATATGACTGGAAAGAAGACCGATACAGCCCGGATATCCTGATCACTTCCGTGGACTTCCTCCACCAATACCTGCTGCCAGACCATGACCACTGGCAATATTTCCTCCACCAGCTGGACCTGATCATCCTGGAAAACATGGATATGTACGCAGGGCTGGAGGCACAAAACGCCGGGTATGTGTTCACCCGGTTGAAACGAATCCTGAAACACCATCATTCCAATCCCCAGGTGCTGGCGATGGGCTCCAACCGCAGCGATATTGGCGAACATTTTGGACGGCTGTACCGTACCGGGGTGCCCGCCTCCGGACGAATCCTGACGGCAGATGGCTGCGCCCACCTGCCAAAGACGATTGTGTTTTGGAACCCGCCCCTGCTGCGCGACCTGCCAAGTGACCCTTCCAGTGGAGCGCTGGAAGTGCACCGCCGGAATTACTTTGATGAAGTCCGTTTGTTGGTGGCTGAATTAATTGCCCAGGGGTATCGCCCGGCAGTTCTGACACGGGGGGTGCCTTTTACCGACATGGATGTAAGCCAGTTCAACCAGTCCATTGCCAACCGGATTGGCAATCAGTGGAAAAACTATGATGTGCCGATCGGTGAATCCTTCCATGCCATGATGACCCGCCAGGGGACCATTGAACGGGATGATCCGGCGAAATATACGGCTGTCATCCTGATGGGCGACCTGGTTTCCTGGAACCTGGTGATGACGGAAATTCAGCACCTGGGAGAACGGGCGGAAAAACCCTGCGATCAGCCGTTGGTGCTGGTTGTCACCCCGGATACCCCGCTGCCGCAATATGCCGCCCGCAGTCCCATCCAGTACCTGGAACGCATCCTGGAGTCCAATCCAGTGGAAACAGCGCCCAGCCTGCCGAACATGGCTCTGCTGGAAAATCATCTCCTCTATGCCGCCCGGGAAATCCCCGTCAGCCCGGCGGACGCGTTTGCCTGGTTTGGGCAGGCTGGCAAGGAAGCGCTGCAAAACCTGGTGTACAACAGCAAACTGGATCGCGAGGATCGTCAACGCCTGGACACGGAGACCAATCAAATTGTGACGGATGCGTTGTACACTCCCCGGGCAAACCAGGTACTCAATACAGATCTGAAGTCACTTGGGGAGGATCCCTGGTTGGTGGTGGAACGCAGCCGCCCGGAAATTGTCCTGACTTTGCTGGACCGGTATATTGTACGCCAGCAAATTCACCTGGGCGCCGTAATGGTCATCCGCGGCAAACGTTACCGCGTGGCAGAAATTAAAGCCCGCGAAAAATTGATCACCATGCTCCCCGAGGGAAATGCCTACCTGACCGTTCCCATCGTGGCAAAACAAATGGAGCCAGTCTCCAGCGCGAAACTAGTCAAACCCTCCAAGCGCCGTCTCGACCCCCTGTGCCGGAGGGAGATGCTCTCCCGGGTCCTGCCGGTGCACCTGACTGCCACACTTGCCGGGTACAGGCGGTATGATAATTTCGGGTTTGAGCAAAGTGATGAACAGGAACTGGATCCGTCGTCAGTTGCCCTGGCAGACAACAAGAGCTTTGACACGGTTGCTCTGGCACTCAGCTTTGGGGCAGACATGTCCCCTGAAGCCATCCATACCATCGGGCACCTGTTAAAAGTGGTTCTGCCCTTCTTCTTAGATAATCCGCCGGAGGAAATTGGTGTCACGGAACTGCAGAAATGCAGCTGGCTGGAAGATCACCCCGCCGTGGTTGTATATGAGAATGTTCCCGGCGGCAACGGCATCACCGAGTGGCTGGAGAATAACCTCAAGAAAGTGCTGGAATGGGCATATGATGTGCTGGTGCAATGCCCCTGCACGGAAGGCTGCCGCGGATGCGTCAAGCTTCCCGACTGCTCCTCGATGGAGTTGAATGGTGGGTTGGATAAACTTGGTGCCATCCGGGCACTGGGCAGCGTGCTGGGCAAGAACTTCGAAGCCAGCGTGGATCACCGCCTGAAAGGCATTGACCTTGCCGAAAACCTGGATTTCCACCGCTGGATGATCGTGGAACAAATCTTTCCCCACCGTCTAGGAATGGTCATTGGTCAACCAGCCGATTTAATCGTTGCCGACCTTTCTGAAAACGGTAAATTAAACCTGCTGGGATTTTATGCACCAGACCAGAACCTGGTTACAATTGCCGTCCAAAAACAACAGGACATGATTGCCACCCTGGCGCATGAATATGCCCATAACTGGCAACACTGCGGGGTTCCCCAGGGTATGGCTCCCACCCTGCGGGATGAACAGGTGATTCCCTTCTTCGGCGGAAGGTTGTTTGTTGAAGGCTTTGCCCAATGGGTTGAATTCAAAATCCTGGATCATTATGGTTTTCGCCAAAACGTGGATTCAATCGTGTTCCGGCATTACGATTCCTATGGAGAGGGTTTTGTTGCCATCAAGTGGCTGGAAGATCAACCGGAGGGCGGCGTTCAGAGCGTGATTCATTTCATCACAACTGGTGAAGTGAAACTTGGCAACCGGGTGATCAGCCTGGATGAATTTCTGACCGCCAGCCACGTCAAATCCCGCCTGCTGGATGCCCAGATCCGCTTCCAGCAAAACCCGCCCCCCAATGACACACCGGATGATCCCCAACCACCAACCGGGACAGACACCCCAACCGGGGAGTAGTTCCATCCCGTTATTGATGAAATTAAACCAAGAAGAAAGAGGTAATTCCATGTTCTCAGACACCGATGAATACACCCCCTGGTATCAGAACCGGAGAATCACCATCCCTGCCATTTTGATCCTGCTGGTAATTGCAGCAGTATTGTTGTATGTTTTTGTTCTTGGGCGCGGATTGGCATTTTCGGTTGATTTCAAGGACATCAAGGGTCTCACCCAGGGCAGCCCGCTGTATTGGAACGGATTGGAAATTGGCAGGGTGACCGGGATCGGTCCTTCCAGCCAGCCCAGCCTGGTGCGCGTGGACCTGGTGGCTGACCGCAAATACCAGGATGACCTGCACGTGGACAGTGTTTTCCAGGTGATCGCTGCACCGGTTGCGGGAGGGAAATATCCCCTGGCAATCCAGGTGGAAGTGGTGAACCCTGCCAGCACTGCCATCCCGCGCGGCACCGTATTCACCGGCGCCAACAATCCCACCGAGGCATACCTCCAGGCAGCCAAGTATGCCGGAACCGATGCAGCGGATAAATTTCTGCGCCTGGGAGACCTGCGGGTGGAATCCACCTTCCAGCCGGGTGCAATTGAGCGCACATTTGTCCTGGAAACCGGCTTGTTGATTCCGGCAGGAACCCTGTATGCAGGTATTCTGCCAGATGGCGAAGGCTGGCAGCGGGAAGAATCCAACACGGAACGCAGCAATATCATCCGCGTGGAAGGCACTTCCCCCACCGTGGCAGGTGCCCAGTGGTCTTTAACAGAGACAAGATTCATCGAGGAAAAGCATTTCCTGTGGATTGATTACTATTACGAAGAAGAGGTCATCGCTGCGGAAGCCTTTCCGCTGGATGCGGTTGACATGGCGTCCCTGACGGAATGCCTGAGCGACCCAATCGGCTGTCTGGGAGAAATTGTTCAGCTCATCACCCAAAAAGGGGAGGACATTCTCAAATGGCTGGAAGGGGCGGGCAGACTGCCAGCCCAGGCACTCCAGGTGCAGATGAGTGTAAAAATGCCGGGCACCATTGTGGAAACTACTGCGCCCGAGCATCGGGGGGCAACCGCCACCTGGACGCTTGCAGGGAATGAATTGACCAGGGGATTTACCATGAGCGCCCATTCCAGGATGCCCAACTGGCTGACCGTTGGCATTCTTGGTGGAGTGATCCTGGTTGGTCTGATTCTCTTGCTGGTAATTTCCGCCCAGCGCCGCGCAGCGCTGATGGACTGAGACGAAGATGGAAACTGAACCGGCACGGTTTTCCCGTGCCGGTTTGCTTTTCTGCTTGCAGCCCGGGCAGATTCACCAATGGGCTATAATATTGTGTATTGCCGCACCGCCCGGCGGAAGCAATGGGAAAGCCAAAGGAATGAACGCAAGATGAACAACAACGAACCCAGCAATCTGCATGTCCATATTGAGCAATCCACCCTGGATATCCTGCTTGCAGAATACAACAACCTCTACCAGCAAATTGACAATTCCACTGCACAGTTGACATCCATGATCACCATCCTGATCACGGCGATTGCGGCAGTTTTAGGCACAGACCTGAATCGGAAAATTTCTGATATCCACCTGCTGGCGCTGTTTCCTGTCACTGCCATGGTGATTGGCGGGATCATCCTGCACCTGTTTGTCCGCTGGTCCACATTTTCCCTGCAAACCCGCCTTGTGAGCGCTCGAATTATCAAAATGACGGGGCAGCCTCCAACCGACCTGTATTTCCACCGCGATTCTGCCGCTGCGCGGTTCCAGTCCCTGCGCAAGAGCAGTTATTACAAAAACCTGGTTTATACATTATTCATCATGGTGATTGGGCTGATTATCGTCCTGAATATCTCGTTCGTTGCGCGCATTTATCACGAAGACCACCTGTTTGGATTTATATTTGGGTTATTGATCATCATTGCAATGTTGATTGCCTTACTGGCAATTTACAGCATGCTGGTGGATTTACCCAAAATGTATGACCGCATCCTGGAATCCGGGGAAAGCGGCGAGATCAGCACCAGGCAAAAACCTGCCAGGACTGTAAAAAAAGTTTCCCTTTTGTTCCCGCGGGCGAGTGATTTCATCTCCAAATCCTGGTTGTTCCTGTTTGGGGTGCTGGCTTCCATCTGGACAAGCGGACTGACCTATTTTCACCCCCGGATTCATGACCTGTTCACAAACCAGCCGCCCGGGTCCAGCCTGCCAGTCTGGATGATTTTTGCCTTTGCTGTATGCTGGTACCTCATCCAGGAATTAATCATCCAGCAGGCAAAGTATTCGTGGAATGACTTGCGGGACCGTGAGCGGGATTTGAAAACCGGGGGAAAACAAGACCGCTCCTTTGTTGGCAGTGATTACAATCCACAATTCATGGCTTTTTTCATTACTTTGCGGTTTGCAGTGGGGATCCTTTTGGGCTATTTGCTCGATTCACGGTTGGGAACCCTGCTGCTCATGATTGTGGTGACCCAGGTCTTCTACGAGTTGTTTGTCAAGCCCCATGCTGCACGGTTTCCATTGCTGGCAACCATCATTATTGCCCTCGGCTCCACCTTTCGATTTGTCAGTGGTGCATTATCCGTCTCGGAACGTCTCAACCTGCCCATCATGATCCTTGCAGCGGCGTTCTTTTTCCTTGGAGTGGGATATATTGCCAAATATTGGAAAGTGGAAGCTGAACACTGCCTAGCAAACCAGCGGGAATACCCGCCCCGTCCTCAAAGCGATTTCTTCCTCCAGCACGGCAGGGACTGGCAGCATTTTGGCTTTGTCGGCATGTTGGTGACTGCGATCTTTCTCTGGACAACCAGGCTCTTCCTACCGGGATTGAATGAATGGTTGGCTGCCAGGATGCAGGCAATCAATCTATTGATTCCAGACCCTTTTTGGAACGTATTCCTGTTTGTCCTGATTGTGCTGGCTGCTTCAGCCATCACCCTGCCCTTGTATCGGGCAGTTGCCCGTTTCACCCTGTGGATGGGCATGGTTCCCCTGCGTTCCGCTCTGCTCCTTGCCATTCTCATCCTGGTTCCGGTGGGCATGGCGCTGGTTTCCCCGCAATTCCAAAATCTCTCCCATTGGATTGGCTCCGGGCTGGTTCTTACCTCCTTTCTTTCCATTCTGACATATGAGAATATGGGATATGAGGCATACCTGCTGGTGCCATTGCAAAAAAACCTCAAGTATATCGGCTTGCTCTGGTACGTTTACTTCTTCAAGGCAAATACAAACCTCACTTTTCAAAACCTGATGGGGCTCAGTTTTATGATGATGGGGCAGGATATGGAACAAATCAAAGCCTATCTTGCCAAAAAAGGATTTGAACCCGGCGACCTGTTTCCATCCTAAAGCCAAACCAGTTTTCCACCCTATAGAACCACCCCAAATGGCAACAGTTGACGCCTGCGGTGGTGGCAAGTTGGGGTAAAATTCAATATAGGGAGAACCACCGTGGATTCACAAACCATCCAGCGCTATCGGGATAACTGGACAGACGAACGCAACAGCGCCGCCATCTACCAGGCTCTTTCAGACGTGGAAAAGGATGAGCGGTTGAAGGAAGTGTACCGCCGGATGGCTAAGATGGAACTGCTCCACGCCGCCCGGTGGGAAAAACTGCTGAAGGATGGCGGTGTTCACCTGCCGCCCTTCCAGCCCATGTTCCGCACCCGGGTATTAATCTGGATGGCAAAAAGATTTGGTCCGGGAATGGTTCTGCCGGGCTTGCAGGCGAAGGAAAGGGGCGGCAGCGGTTCTTACAGCCGCCAGCCCGAAGCCCATGATTTTGCAAGCCAGGAAGCCAGTCATTCCATCCTGCTTGGGCAGATCACCCGCACCGTGCGGGGCGGCATGGATGGTTCCACCCTGGCAATGCTGGAGGGACGGCACCGCTCCACCGGTGGAAATGCCCTGCGTGCTGCCGTGCTGGGTGCCAATGACGGGCTGGTCTCCAACCTTTCGTTAGTGATGGGGGTTGCCGGTGCCAGCCTGGACAACCGGGCAATCCTGATTACGGGTATGGCAGGGCTGCTGGCGGGCGCCATCTCCATGGCGCTGGGAGAGTGGCTTTCGGTGCAATCCTCCCGCGAGCTGTACGCCCACCAGATCGAAATTGAAGCAATTGAAGTGGAAGACAACCCCCAGGAGGAAGCTGAGGAACTGGCACTTATTTATGAAGCCCGCGGGGTGGATCCACAACAGGCGCGCAGCATGGCAGACCAGGTAATGTCCAACAAGGATGCGGCATTGCAAACCTTGGCGCGCGAAGAGCTTGGCATTGATCCTGAAGAACTGGGAGGGTCGGCATGGGAAGCCGCCATTACCTCCTTTATCTTGTTTGCGGTGGGGGCGGTGATTCCGGTCATTCCGTTTACCTTTTTGACAGGGATGACCGCGGTGTTGGTCAGTGTTGCTTTCAGCGTGGTGGGCTTGTTCCTGCTGGGTGCCATCATCACATTTTTTACCGGGCTGCCGGTGTGGAAATCGGGTCTGCGGATGGTGGTGTTCGGCTTGCTGGCTGCTGCAGTTACATTTGGGATTGGCAAATTGATTGGTGGAAATTTGGGGGGCTGATGCAATGCAAAGATTGAAATCCACCCACGTTATCCGGTCTGATTTCCCCTACCTGGCAGATTGGTTTGCCATCTCCACGCGCTGGGCTGGGTTGCTGCTCTTCTCCTGGCAGCTTGCTTCCGCCAGGGCATACGACCTGCCCATCATCCTGGCACTTGCCCTGACTGCAGCATGGAACGTGTTCATGACTATCCTGGCGCTGCGGAACACCCGGCTGCCGCTTCACCGGCTGTTGAGCGTGGCAGTGGACTTGATTGCCGCCCTGGTCATTTTCTACTTTAGCGGCGGGTTCCAGGGTCCGCTGGTATGGGCTGGGGTGCTCCCCCTGCTCTCGGCGGGGATGTATTATGAATGGCGCGGCGGGGTGCTCACCGGCTCGCTGCTTGCCGTATGCCAGCTGGTTCTTGGTCTGGTTGCCACTGGATCTGTACAATGGCAATCCTTTGGGCTGGCAATTGGATGGAACCTGGCGCTCGGTTTGGTGCTGGGAGCACTGGGTGGGCGCATCATCATCCAGCTGCGGAGTGCCTACCATGCCCAGGTGAACCGCCGCCGTCAGGCGGAACTGGAGGCGCAGCGCGAGGAAGGCAACCGCCTGCGCGCCTTCTACCGCATGATTGAAACCCTCAGCGCCACCCTCAATTACCAGGTGGTACTGGATACCATCCTGGACCTGAGCGCCACCCTGTTGGGGGAAAGCGAGAGCGAGCGGTTAATCAGCGCAGTATTGCTGTATAACGGCTCCCCGGAAATGCAGGTAAATGTTGCCTGGGGTCTCAGCCCGTCGGACAAGCAGATTTCCTTTCCGGGAAGGCAGGGAGTGCTGGAGGAAGTGTTGCACTCTGCCAATCGTTCTGTTGTTCTTCACCCGACACAGGACCCGGAACTGGGGCGAATCAGCAGCATGGCAGATTGTTCCAGCCTGCTCTGTCTGCCGTTGGTGCGTGGAATGGATGTTTTTGGCGTCTTAATCTACGCTCACCCGGATATTGCCTTCTTCACCGAAGACCGGATCGAATTACTGGAAATGGTCAGTCACCAGGCAGTGATTGCCATTCAAAATGCCCGGCTGTACAAGGACCTGGCACAGGAAAAGGAACGCCTGGTGGAAATTGAGGATGAAGCCCGCAAACGGCTGGCGCGTGAACTGCATGACGGTCCTGTACAATCGGTTGCCGGGATCTCCATGCGCCTGGCAATTGCCCGCCGGATGCTGGCAAAAAATTCCACCAATACAGACAGTGAACTGGCAGAGATTGAATCGCTGGCGCGCCGGACAGTGGAGGAAATCCGCCACATGCTGTTCACGCTTCGCCCGCTGGTGCTGGAATCCCATGGATTAATTCCAGCCCTGCAAACCATGGCGGAAAAAATGCAGGATGTCTATCAGCAGCCTGTCCAACTGGACACGGATGCTGCGGTGGTGGAGCAAATGGACGCCGCCCGGCAGACCATTATCTTTTACCTGGCAGAGGAAGCCGTCAACAATGCCCGGAAACATGCCGAGGCATCCGAAATCCAGGTGCGCCTGGGTGAATTGCCAGGTCAGCGGGGGTTTGCACTGCTGGAGGTGGAAGACAACGGGCATGGTTTTGATATCAACGAAGTATTAAGTTCCTACGAGCGGCGTGGTTCGCTCGGCTTGATCAGCCTGCAGGAACGCACTGATATGATTGGGGGAGTGTTAAAGATCCTCTCCAAGCCCGGAGAGGGAACGCGTGTGCGGGTGATCATCCCGCTGGATGCTGCCGCGGCGGAACGAATCCAGCGCGGCTTGCTTTCCCTGGGAAACTGACCTCCAAAAGCCCGTCCATCCAGGCTTGCCTGGGCTTGGATTCCAGCCGGGTGGCAGGGGTTTTAAGTTGACTTAATGGATAAATTCAGTAAACTATATATACAATCCAGCTTTCATGAGACCCCACCCACCCGTTTGATTTCAAATACCTGGAGGAAATAATGGCGACTGTCAAACAAATCCTGCAAACCAAGGGCGGACTTGTGTACTCCGTGCCGCCCACTGCCACCGTGCTGGAAGCCCTGCAAATGATGGATTCCCGGGGCATTGGCGCAGTGCTGGTGATGGAAGGTGAACACGTGAAAGGCATTTTCTCGGAACGGGATTATGCCCGGCGCGTGGTGCTGCGCGGAAAATCGGAGCTGGTGCCGATCTCCGATGTGATGACGCGCGGGGTGTATTATGTTGGACCGGATGATACCCTGGAGACCTGCCTGGCGCAGATGACGGACAAGCACATCCGCCACCTGCCGGTGGTGGAAAGCGGCAAAGTGATCGGATTGGTTTCCATCGGGGATGTTGTCAAGGCGGTCATCTCCGATCAAAAACTGCTGATTGCCGGGCTGGAAAATTACATCCTGGGACGTGAGCACCAGACCTGAGCCGGGTTTTCAATTTCGCCTGGCAGGGGATCTGCGAACGCACCTGTTGGCGGTTCACTCCAACAAGAACGGCTTCATCGGCTCCCAGACCGGTTTCCACTCCACCGGCACAAGCTGACGGGTGACCAGCGGTGGGAAGATCTGTGCCATCACGGCGCGGTCTTCCACCGGGAGATTGTAGAGAATAAAAGGCAGCACCAGGGCGTCCGGCTGGGCATGTTCCTGCCCATGAGTGGCAAGTTGGCGCGCCAATTGCTGGTTTTCCGCGGGTGTTAACAGGGCGTCGGCTTTTTCCGGTCCCATCACACTCTCCTCCAGCTGGATATGCCACAGCCAGATGGCGTTTAATTCTTCCAAAATACCCTGCAGGCGGCGAAGGTGCGGGGCTTCCCAGCCGGATTCACTGTTGAGCCAGATTTCGATTTTCTCCAGCAGCGGCATCATTCGCAGGTGATCCCGGATGAGGTTATTCAAGGGGGCAAATGGCGATTTCGTCCGCCAGAAGGGAAACCCGATTTCATCCTCACCCAGATGATGGGCATGGAGCAGTGCAGACAGGGCGCGCAGGTAAAGCGTGAACCCGTGGTGCAGATTGTCCGGTTGCTCTGCCTGCTGCAGGAACTGGATGGAGACTGTCAGGCTGCGGGTGAGCACCCTGTGAATACGCAGGATATCTTCTCCAACATTGGGTGGCATCTGTTCGGACATGGAGCCTCCTTGCAAGTCAATATATGAGCCATGATACGGCATCCCGGGCTGGAAATCAAGCGGAGGTGCCGTGAATGGCACCTCCGGGTCGTTGATTATTTTCGTATTCCGGGAAAGCTGTTCCTAAAAACCTTCCAGCCTGGAGAAATCGGCAACTCCATCCGCCAGGGCAGCCACCCGCTGGAGCAAGCCCAGCCGGTTGGCGCGCACCTGTTCGTCCTCCGCCATCACCAGCACCGATTCGAAGAAACGGTTGATGACCGGGATGAGCGGCAGGAAAGCCCGGAAGAAGTCGTCCACGGAACCGGGCTGCTTGGGCAATGCCGATGTTGCTTCAAGCTGCCTGTACAACTCCTCTTCCGCCGGGTCAGTGAAGGCTTGCGGATTGACCGCGTAGCGCACCGCCTGGTCCCGCGTGATGCGGACGCAGCGGGCATAGGCAGGCAGAATCGTATTCCAGTCGGAGCGTTCCGTCCAGGCTGTCAGCACGGGGATGGCGCGCATCACCCCGGCAGGATTGTGTGCCTGGGCAGCCAGCACGGCAGCGGTCACATCGTGGCGCGCACCCTGCTCCAGCAGCGAAGCCTGCAAACGCCCAACAATAAACTCAAGGCAGGCTGCCTGCGATTCCGCAGAAGCGGGGATGGGCAGCACTTCTGCGGCGGCGGCAAGCCCGGCGCGCAGGTCAAAATCAAGGTTCCAGCCAATTAACGCCTGGACCAGTCCAAGCGCCGCCCGACGCTGGGCAAAGGGATCCTTGGTTCCCGAGGGAGCCAGCCCGGCGGCAAACAGCCCGGCAAGCGTATCCAGCCGGTCGGCAATGCCCACCAGCAGACCGGCACGGGTGCGGGGCAGGGAATCACCGCTGAAACGCGGCAGGTAGTGTTCAAAAATGGCATCCGCCACGGCGTCACTCTCACCGGAATAGCGGGCATAATAACGCCCCATCACCCCCTGTAATGAAGTCATTTCCACCACCATGTGCGAGACCAGGTCCGCCTTGCAGAGCGAAGCTGTCCTTCGGGCGGTACCTGCATCCGCGGCATCCACGCCCAGCATTTGCACCAGGCGGTCCACGGTATGCTCAATGCGATTGGTTTTATCCAGCATGGAGCCAAGCTTTTTCTGGAATGCCAGGGTGGCAAGCCGGGGGAGCAGGTCGGGCAGCTTATGCTGCAGGTCCTGTTGGATGAAGAAGTTGGCATCGGCAAAGCGGGCGCCAATCACCTGTTCGTTGCCATCCGCCACGATTTCCCCATAAGCACCGTCACCGTTGCGGACGGTGATGAAGTGGGGCAGCAGGTTTCCAGCAGAATCATGCAGCGGGAAATAGCGCTGATGTTTTTTCATGACGGAGATCAGCACTTCCGGCGGGAGTTGGAGATATCCGGGGTCAAAATTTCCCCGCAGTGCCGTGGGGGCTTCCACCAGGTTGGCAACCTCATCCAACAGCCCAGCGTCCACCCGTTCCGTATCCGCACCGGATTGGCGCAGGATGTCCTTCACCTGGGCTTCAATGGCTGCACGGCGTTCAGCTGGATCCAGCAGGATGCCCTGCCCGGCAAGCGACTGGAAATATTCGCCCGCATTGCGGACGGAGATGGTCTCCGGTTCGTGGAAACGCAGCCCGCGGGTAATCCGCCCGGACTGCATGCCGCCATAAGCGAACGGAACCACGTCATCCCCCAGCAGCGCCAGCAGCCAGCGCACCGGGCGGGAAAATGCCACGCCGGAGGCATTCCAGCGCATGGCTTTATCAAAGCGGATGCCGGAAACCACACCCGGCAGGGCGTCCGCCAGCACATCCAGTGCCGGGCGCCCCTTTTCCTCGACCACTGCGGCGGCATACCGCCCGCCATCCATCTCCCGGATTTCCAGTGCACTCAACGGCAGTCCCTTGCTTTTGGCAAAACCCTCGGCTGCCTTGGTGGGCATACCGGCGGAGTCAAAAGCGCGGTCAGCTGGCGGACCCTTGATGACCTGGGTGCGGTCGGGCTGGCGGGGGGCAAGCCCTTCCACCATTGCCACCAGGCGGCGGGGGGTGCCCATCACGCGCACATCCCCATGCGCCAGGCGGAGTTCATCCAACAGGCTGGGGAGGCGTTCCTGGAGCTGGGAGAGGGCATCCTGCAGGTCGGCAGCCGGGAGTTCCTCGGTGCCAATTTCCAGCAGGAAGGTCTGCGGTTCTTCAGCAACTTTCACCGGCTGGGGAACCGAATACCTGACACTTGCTGCACCGGCTTTGCGACCGGTCTCCTCCAGCCAGGGAAATTCCTGCGCCTGCCGCTGCGCCAGGAAGGCTTCGGCAGTCCGCCGGGAGAGATCCCGCATTCGCCCAAAGAATGCCTGCCGCTCGGTGACGCCAATTGCACCGCGCGTATCCAGCACGTTAAAGGTGTGGGAGCATTTCAGAATGTAATCGTGGGCAGGCAGCACCAGCCCCTGTGCCAGGGCAACTTCCGCTTCGGCTTCGAAAAGCTGGTACATCTGGCGCAGCCGATCCACATCCGCCACTTCAAAGTAATATTTCGAATGTTCATATTCACCCATAAAGTGAATATCGCCATAGGTGCGGCTGCCATTCCAGCGGATGTCACGGAAATTCCGCACCCGCTGCAGGGTCATGGCAATCCGTTCCAACCCGTAGGTGATTTCAACCGAGACCGGTTCCAGGACAATCCCCCCCGCCTGCTGGAAATAGGTGAACTGGGTGATCTCCTGTCCATCCAGCCAGACTTCCCAGCCCAAGCCCCATGCGCCGAGGGCGGGGGATTCCCAGTTATCTTCCACAAAGCGGATGTCGTGCTGGCGCGGGTCAATCCCCAGCGCTTCCAGCGAGCGCAGGTACAATTCCTGCGGGTTCCCCGGGTCCGGCTTGAGGATGACCTGGAACTGGGTGTGCTGGACCAGGCGGTAGGGATTTTCGCCATACCGACCGTCATCCGGGCGGACAGATGGCTCCACGTATCCCACGTTCCAGGGTTCCGGTCCCAGCACGCGCAGGAACGTGGCGGGATTCATTGTCCCGGCACCGACCTGCGAGTAATACGGCTGCCAGATCAAACATCCCTGGTCTGCCCAGTAATGCTGCAGCGCCAGGATGATGGATTGAAAATCAAGAGGTTGGTTCATGCTTGCTCCCAAAGGGCGGATTTTCCAGAATTTAACGGGGGAATTATACCATCTACCCCGCCAGCTTTTCCCATTCACTCATTAACTCATCCAGTACCGCCTGGGCATGGGCAGCCTGGTTTCCCAGCTCCTGCGCCCGGGCAAAATCCTGCTTTTCCCCGGCGCGCTGGAGGTCACGGTAGAGCCGGCGAAGCAGCTGCTCCTGGGAATGGATGCGCTCCTCCACCCGCTGTAACGCTTCGGCACGCTGACGGGCTCCCTTGCCATCCACCCGTAAAACGGTTTTGCGGACGGTGGCAGGTGCGGCGCGGGTGCTGGTGGCAACCGTGGCGGACTGGCGCAGCATGTATTCCCGGTACGTGCCTTTGAACACTTCCATCTTTCCATCGCGCAGTTCCCAGATTTGCGTGGCAAGCTGCCCGATCAGGAAGCGGTCGTGGGAAACCACGAGAATGGTGCCGGTAAAGGCATCTAAAACTTCCTGGAGGGCTTCCCGGGCAGGGATGTCGAGGTGGTTGGTGGGTTCATCCAGCACAAGGAAGTTGGAGCCTTCCAGCGTGAGGATCGCCAGCGCCAGCCTGCCGCGCTCGCCGCCGGAGAGTGCAACCAGCGGCTTGAAGACATCCTCGCCGCGGAAGAGGTATGCCGCCAGGTGATGGCGCGCCTCCCCGGCATCCATTTGCTTGTGGCGCAGCAGTTCATCCAGCACACAGCGGTCGCCTGTCAAACCATCGTGCGCCTGGGCAAAATAGCCAATCTGCAGGCTGGATCCAAGCTCCACCTCGCCGGAGAGCGGATCGAGTTGACCCAGGAGAGTCTTCAGGAAACTGGTCTTGCCGCTGCCGTTGGGACCGATCAGAGCGGCACATTCGCCCCGCCTTAGTTCCATGTCGGGTGCAGTGAACAGCGGGTTGCCGGGATATCCCACCGTCAGCTTGCGGGTGCGCAGGACAATTGTCCCGCTCAACCCTTCCGCCTGGATGCGCGGGCGGATGACCGGCGGGCGGCTGGATTCCATCTGCAGGGCGTTGACCCGGCGGATTGCTTCAATCACATCCAGCGGGCGGTCTGATCGAAGCCCCATATCGCTCCACTGCCTGCCGGAGCGCAGTTCCATGATGCCATACCGCTCAACGATGGACAGCTCCCGGCTGATCTTGCGGAGCAAGCCAAGGGCGCGGGCGTGCGAACTGGCGCGCACCCAGTTGCGCTGGACAAAATCCACTTCCCGGGTCAGGCGTTCCTTCTCCTCGGTGAAAACCCGCTCGTAATACTCCCAGCGCTCCTGGCGCTGCAGCAGGTAGGCGGAGTAATTGCCGGAATAGGTCTGAATGCCGCGCGGGCTCATCTCCCAGATGGTGTTCACCGTATTGTCCAGGAAATAGCGGTCGTGGCTGACAATCAGGACAGCACCCTCCCATTCATGCAGGGCATGCTCCAGCCATTCCACAGCTTCAATATCCAGGTGGTTGGTGGGTTCGTCCAGCATTAACAGGTCCGGCTTTTCCAGCAACAGCCGCGCCAGCAAGGCGCGGGTCTTCTGACCGCCCGACAGATGGCTGAGGGGCATCTGCCAGGTATCCCTGCCAAGCCCCAGCCCCTGCAGTGTCTGCTGGATGCGGAGGTCGTATTCGTACCCCCCCGCCAGTTCAAAGTCGTGCTGCAGCCTGCCGTACTCCTCCAATAAAGCGGCATCGTCCGGACGGGCAGCCATCGCGGCTTCCAGGGTGTGAAGATGCTCCTGCTGTGCCTGCAAACCAGTGAAGACGGTGAGCATTTCAGCATACACGGTGCCATGCCGGTCGGCGAAGGCATCCACGGCTTCCTGGCGCAGGTAACCAAGCCGCCGGTTTTTCGCAAAGCGAACCTCTCCGGTGGTTGGCTGGTTGATGCCCGCCAGGATGAGAAGCAGGGACGTTTTACCAACACCGTTGGGACCGATGAGACCAATCTTGGAATCGTTGGCAATGTGAACGGAGATGCCGCGGAAGAGGTCAAAATCTCCGAAGGATAAACCGAGGTTATGGGAGGTCAGGATGGACATAATGGTACTCCTACAATGATACCGGATTCTGATGGAACTGCAAAGAAAAACGCCGCGGGTGGGGTGCACCGCGGCGTTGATGGGTTGCGTATAACCGAACGATCAGCAGGCACACTCCAAGAAGGCAATCCAATTACCGCCTCCCCTGGCGCAAAGTGTAAAAGCAAACCGATCGTTCATGGTGGTCAATTCCTCTGCCCCAGTGTAACACGGATGGAAAAGATGCGTCAAGGAAATTGAGGAAAATCCATCTCCCAACCGGAGCGTTTTTTCAAAATACTTTACCAATCCTCTTTTCCCAAAGATTAAATTATGCTATAGTAAAGATGAAGGAATTCGGATTCCTTGCTGTGCGCCAGCACAGGATACGCATTTTCCCTCACAAGAAATTATTTCGAATTTTTCCTTTTTTCTGGATTGATGGACAGTTCCACTGGCGCAATGGAGGTGCAGGTTGGATCGTAAATCACTTGGTTTCCCCGAAGCCCGCCGGGCTGCCCGGTTTCGCATCAAGCGCCCGGTGCGCCTGGTGGAACCCATTCCCGGCTCCGCCACCACCGTCAATGTAAGCGCCTGTGGTCTGCTAATCCGCCTGGACCAGGAAGTGGAATTGCAGCCGGGTGAAACAGTCCGGCTTACCATCACGCGGACAGACGGCGAAGACAGCCTGGACCTGAGCGGTAAAATTGTGCGGGTGGAACGGAAATACAACAAGACCCGGGTTGCCATCAACCTGGTCTGATCCGGCTTAACGGCGGAATGTGCCCCATTGTGAAATCAACATGGCGGCAAGCATCAACGCGCAGCCAATCCATCCCCTGAGGCTGAGCGTTTCATTTAATAGCAACAGTCCACCAAGAACTGCAAATGCACCTTCCAGGCTGAGCAATACTGCAGCATGGGACGGTTTGGCTTTGGACTGCGCAACGGTCTGCAAGGTGTACCCAACACCCACCGAAAGCAGTCCGCCGTAGAGGAGGGGCAGTGCGGCAGTAAACAGCCCGGCAAGCGAGACAGTCTCCCACAGAAAACCGGCTGCCAGGCTGAGGACGCCGCAGGTAAAAAACTGCACCACCGAAAGCCGCACGGGATCCACCCGCTGGGTGAGCCAGCCAAGCAGCAGGACATGCGCCGTCCAGAACAGTGCGCCCAGCAGTACCAGCCCATCCCCCGGCGCCAGGGTGAAGGTTTCAGTCACACTGAGGAGATACAACCCGCCAGCCGCCAGCCCTGCCCCCAGCCAGGTGAACACCCCGGTTTTCTGCCCCCACAGCAAGCCCACCAGCGGCACCAGCACCACGTACAGCCCGGTGATGAAACCCGCCTTTCCAGCAGTGGTATACACGATCCCCATTTGCTGAAGCGAAGCGCCGCCAAACAGGATCAGCCCCGCCAGCAGACCGGCAGGAATCACCCGCCGCCAGGCACCAGATTCTCTTGAAGCTGGCTGAAGTGCAGGAATGAGCGCAGAAGCCACCCACAGAGCAGCCCCACCCAGCAGGAACCGCACACCGTTGAACATCAGGGGCGGCATGGACTGCATGCCCACCCGCTGGGCAACGAAGGCAAATCCCCAGATGAGCGCAGCCAGCAGGAGTTGAATATCCGGCAGGAAAGTACGGAGCGATTTCTGCATCTCAGATCAACCCGAAGTGCAGGGAAACGCCTGCCATGGCAACCAGCGCACCCAGCACCGCCCGCAGGCTGGGTTTTTCGCCGCGCAGGGCGGCAATCAGCAGCCCAAAGAGAGGACTGGTGGATAGCAGGGTCTGTGCAACAGCCACATCCGTAAATTTAAAAGAAACCTGTTGCAGCCAGATGGCAAAGTAGGTGCCAAACATGCTGACGACCAATACAAGGATGGCAACCCGCCCGGCACCCGGACCGCGCGTCCAGGTGAGCACCTTCTGCCGCCGGAGCGCCAGCCAGAGGACAAGGATGGCAATCCCTGCCGCCAACCGGATGAAGGCGGTTGCCAGCGGTGAGACAGATGTCTGGTTGAAGACAAGGCGCGAGAGCACCGCCCCGCCCGCCTGGCAAAAGGCAAATGCCAGCCCAAAAACCACCCCACGGCGCAGGGCACAGGCGCGCCCGGCTTCGGAAGGGGTCTGCTCGGTGATAACCCAGGCAACCCCCAGCACCGTGACAAGAACCCCCAGCCAGGCAGTGAGGGACAGGGTTTCCCCCAGGAAAACCAGCCCAAGGATGGCGGCAATTGGCGGCGCCAGGATCCCCAGCAGCAGGCTGCGGCGGACGCCCAGGCACTGCAATGTTTCAAAATACGCCGTATCACCCACACCAATCCCCAGCGCGCCGCTGGCAAGCAGCAGCAGGAGTGCCGGGAGGGGCAGATCCCAGTGCAGGCTGCCGGTAACCAGCAGGGTGATGCCAAGCAGGAAGGCGGCAATGGTGCCCTTGAGAAGATTGATCTCAAGGGAATGGACGCGCCTGCCGATCTGCTCAAAAAGGAGCGCGGCACCTGCCCATAAAAACGCCGCGCCGAGCGCGGCAAGTTCGCCCTGGTATCCAGCCATACCGGTCGATTATACCCCAGCCTGCCCCGTCCGGCAGGTTCAGGCTGCAAAATGCGAGGCGCGGGAGTAGACCACCTCGCCGCCCACCAGGGTCATCATCACCTCCCCGGCGGGCGTGAGCAGCACCAGGTCGGCATCCGCACCGGGCGCAAGGCGACCCTTGTTCTCCAGCCCCAGCAAGCGCGCCGGGTTTTCCGCCAGGGCAGGCAGCGCTTCGCCCAGCGTGCAGCCGGTGAATTGCATCAGGTTGCGCAGGGCAACATCCATGGTGAGGATGCTCCCCGCCAGGGTGCCGTCATCCAGCCGGGCACTAAGGGAGTTGACGCGGACGGTAAATTCACCCAAGCGGTAACGCCCAGGCGGCATGCCCAACGCCGCCATTGCATCCGTCACCAGGATGAACCCCTGCCGGTTGCAGCGCCATGCCAGGTCCACCATGGCAGGATGGACGTGAATGCCATCCACGATGATGCCAAAGCCCACCCCGGGTGTCACCAGGAGGGCACCGATCAAGCCCGGGGTGCGATGGTCAAAGGGCGGCATGGCGTTGAAGAGATGTGTGCCGCAGCGGACGCCCAGGGCGAAAGCATGCTGCGCCTGCTCAAAATCGCACAGAGTATGCCCGGCGCAGACCACCACCCCCCGCGACGCCAGCGATTCCACCAGGGTGTCCGCTCCCGGCAGTTCCGGAGCCAGCGTCACCAGCAGCACGCCATTCTCCCGTGTCCAGTCCCCCAACCGGCGCAGGTCCGGCGGGCGCAGGTGCTGGGGGTTGTGAGCGCCTTTTTTGACCGGGTTCAGGAAAGGTCCTTCGAGGTGCAGCCCCAGTGGACGGGCGCCGCGCCAATCTTTGGGAGCGCCAGCCTGCAGTGTTTGCATGGCGCGTTCCGCCATTTCCAGCGGGCTGGTGATGATGGTTGGCAGAAAACCCGTCACCCCCCCGGAGGGCAGACGCTCCCCCACGCTCCAGATGGACTCGGGGTGGTCGGTGAAATCATAGCCAAAACCGCCATTCAGTTGCAGATCAATGAACCCGGGAGCAACAATCCAGCCACCACCGTCCAATTCCCCGGCGTCCACCGGGCATGGGTGATCCCCCACTTCCAGCGCGGCAATTTTGCCATCCTCCAGCCAGATGTTCCCCCCAGTTGGTTCCTGCGGGGCGGAGTACCAGCGGACATTCCTGAGACAGGTGCGCATGCCAACCTCCCTGTGGATTTCAGCATTGTTGGGATGGTTCAAGTATAGCGTAAAATCACCTGAAACAGAGCCGGGGGCGGCAAGTTCCGCCCCCGGTTGTCTGTCTTGCGGGCAAAGAGAAACGGGTTACTTCAAAATCACCGGCAGATGGATGGCGTTCAACACCGTCAGTGAAACCGGCACATCGTACACCGATTCGTTCAATGCCGTGTTGTAAATCGCCAGCCAGCCAAAGTACTCACCAGCCGGTATGCCGTTGGGGTGGAAATGATAGATCAACGTTTGTGACCCGCCCGGGGGAATGGCACCTTCCACCGGTCCGGTGAGATTGAACCAGGGCATGTCCTCATGATCAATTTCCAGGATGCCGCGAATCATGTTTGACCACAGTTCCGCTCCATCAGGCATGGCATCCGCATCCAGGTCGGCATCATTGTGTCCATCGAGGAAGGCTTTGAAGATCGTGCCGCCATCGCTGCCACGCACCACGATCCCCGCTTCGTTGGGAGCTGCAGTTGCCGTGTACCCGGCAAGAGCAACATAGCCGGACAGCGGTTCCACCCGTTGACCATAGGTGCCATACCGCATTTCTTCCAGGTCGGTGAATTCCGGCACAGTGTCAAAGTGGATGAAGTTGGGGTGCTCCGGCATCCACCAATAAACCGGTTGTGGCGGATCGTAATAGGAAACCGCATTGGTAATGCCCATGGTTGCCCAGAGCGGGTTGGTTGAATAGCTCTCCACCAACCAGGAGTTGAGGATGAGTTTCCCACCGCCCGTCACGTAATCATTCAAAGCCGTGAAAACCTCCTCCGGTGCGGAATAATTATCGTGACCAAACAGCACCAGGTCCCATGGACCGCCATTCACCAGGGCATCCATAAAGCCGCCCCAATAGCCGTCATAATAGGCGGTATAGGGCAGCCCCAGGTAACGGATTGCCTGGTCAAGGTAGGTATTGGGTGCAGCATGATAAGGATCATCGGCATAGACCAGGATGGAAATGCCACCTCCCTGCGGCTGCACGGCAGGAGTCCAGCGGTAGGCGGAAGGATACGCCAGGCTGGTACCGGCATTGGACTGCATGGGCACACCTTCCACGGCGCGGTAAAGCCATTCGCCCCGTGCCTGTCCCTGCACTGCCAGCGGACCGGTGACGAAACTTTCCAGCAAGCGCCAATGTAATGGGGCATCCCCATTATTGTAGATGGTAAATTCACCGGATTGGCTGTCGTTGGGTGCAACCTCGGCAGAAAGCGCGGATGGGTCGGTTTCAATATCACCCGATGCCAGGACATGGAGCGAAACCGGCAGAGTCACCACAGGTTCCAGCGGATCGTTGCTGTAAAAATACAGTTCGGCAAAGAGATGGCTGTCCACCGGGATGCCATGGGAGTCAAAAATGACATCGTGGCTGGCGCATTCGCCTGGTTCCAGTTCATTCCCACCCGGAACCACGGAAAGCCAGGGAACATCATAGTACATGTGGATGATATTCTGCCAGAGTTCCACGCCATCCGGCACGCCGTCAGTATCTTCATCCTGGTTGTTGGCAAAGTCGAGGAAGCCCCGGAAGATGGTGCGGTTGTCATTGCCTATGATCAGCGATGCCAGGTTGGGGGTGGGTGCATCGGTGGCGCCTGCCAGGGCAGCATACCCTGCCAGAGGTTCCACTTCCTGCCCATAGATGTAATCACCGACATCATCAATGATTAACTCCGGAACCACATTGGGGATATTGAACAGCGGATGGTCCGCCACCCACCAATTGACCGGGTTGGGCGGCTGGGTGTCATTCTGGATATAGGTAAAGCCAAGGTCACCGTACAGTTCGTGGGATGCATAGGCGGAAACATACCAATTGCCAAACACCAGCCTGCCCCCGCCAGCCACATAAGCACTGAGGGCATCCAGGGTTTCCTCCGTGACCGAGTAATTATCCGCTGCCACCAGAACCAGGTCCCAACTACCGCTTAACAGGTAATCGGTAAAATCGTAGTATGCGCCATCATAAAAAGCAGTATAGGGCAGCCCCATGGATTGCAGCGCCTGGTCAAGGTAAGTATTCGGCGCCGTGTGCATGAAGTCATCAGCATAAACCAGGATTTCCAGGCCCTGGATGGAAGGTGAATTGGGCACCCAGCGGTAGCCGGAGGTGCTGGTGGGGCGCATGCCCCCGCCATTAACCAGCGCCAGCGTGGAGGAAGCTGTTCCCTGGAACCATTCGCCATGCCCCATGGCAGCAATGGTTGACATCACATTCCCTTCGAGGATGTTATACACCAGGGGTTGGTCACCCTCGTTGCACACGGTTGCCAACTGGGAACGGATATCATCCGTCCTTTGCACCTGATTCATGAATTCCGGGGTTACCACAAGATCCGCCATGGAACATTCCGGGCAAAGGATGCGGGATTTATCCGCCAGACCGGACGGCGTAAAGCCGCCGGTGGAGCCACCCACGTGGTAGACAGTCTCATCCAGCGTGACTGCCGCGGTGCGGTACACAGCCCCGCTCTCCAGCGGACCATATTCGTACCAGGTGCCGGAAGCCACATCGTAGTACCAGGAAGCATTGGCAATGGCAAAGGCTGGATCCGCGCCGTTCACCAGCCAGAGTTCCTCGCCGGCATCGCCGGAGCGTTGGGCATACCCCATTCCCCACCAGCCAAACGGCACAGCTCCCAGGTCGGTATTTTCACCATTCCAGGCAGCCGTGGTAAAGTCATAGCACTGGGTGGAATCCCATACGACACTATCTGAATTGACACCACCAGCAACACAGAGCAGGTCATGACCATCCGCCGGGCGGTTGAAGAAAAATGCCGCATGGAAAGCGCGCGGGGAGGTGAAGTTTGGCAGAGGTGCCAGCCAGGCATTGGCAACCGCGTCATAGGCATAGACAGTGGTCAGGTTGCCGCCACCAGGAGCAGTTGCGCCGCCCGTCATGTAGCAAATGCCGTTTGCTTCATCCGCCACCCAGGCAGGCGCCCAAATGCCAGCCTGTTCAGGGGGAGTTCCCGCAGGGGTTTCCTGTGCCCAGGTGTTGGTATCCATGTCATAGGACCACAACCCGGTATAGCCGCCGCTGGCATCCCCATAGATATAAACCTTGTTGCCCACCTGGCAGCCAGAGCGGGCATAGTTGGCAAACGGCGGGGCGGAGCTTCCAATGGTCGCCCAGGTATCTGCAACTGGATCATATGTCGAGACTCCCGTGGACCCATAACCGGTGATGCTCCAGACCATGCCGTTATACGCCGCCAGGACATTATCCATGGCAACCACCGGGTTGGTGGCAATCTGCGTCCATTCATTGACAGCCCCGGTGATGGTTTTGACAATCGTGGACGAGTCCGTATATCCATATGTGAGATCTTCAGCATCCAGAGCGGCATGGATGACCCTGCCATCTTCCAGGCAGGCATGCGGCTCCAGGAATACATCAAAGGTCACCGAGGCACCGTTGGCAACCACCAGTTCCGCCGGTCCGGAGAAGGTGCCGGTAAAATCCGCCAGGACATAATCAAAATCAACCAGCGTATCATACCCGGTGATATTACTCACCGTGAAGGTATGGACCTGCTCCTCCCCTCCGCAGCCTTCGGCATAGAGCGTTTCCGGCTCCAGGTAGATCCCCGGTGGCAGTTCGCAAATGGGGACTAATGCCTGTGAATTCACCCACTCATCGCAGGCAGCCTGTGTGGCGGGCGTGTAAATATCACTGGAACAGGGGTTGTGGGGAATGCTGCCATATCCATCCCCATCAAAATACCAGGATACTCCGGTTGGATCGGCAGTTCCGGCAGGAATGACATCCACGCAGTAGGTTGCCACACAGTGTGCACCGCCGTCTCCCTGGTAGCGCGGGTGGGCAATGTTCACTTCGTAGGGGGCTGTCTGGAATGACCAGCTGAAATCACCCCAGCTGCCGTTATCGCAGGTGGGTGTGCCCACCACATAGACATTCGTCACCTCCCAGGTATCCGGGAATTTCAGCCAGTTGTTGTAGACATATTCCCAATCGGGCGAGTAGCTGTCGGACTGGAAACAGAGGGTCTGGGATACATGTGGGTCATAACAGGGTTGCCCACCCGCCCCCGGCGCAAAGGTGACATTGCTGCCCGCCAGGGATTGCACCCCACCGCCCGGCAGCGCAGCATCCGGATTTACCCCCATCGATACGGCAACAGCAGGCGGAGGTGGAACGGTTTCCTTATCCTCGGAAACCGCCGCTCCAACTGCACTGGTTGCCAGGCTGAGCACCATCAGCAGGCTCAGCATTAATAAGAGAAGTCGTGAACGTTTCATGGTTTCCCTCCCGGGGAAAATGAAGAAAATGGCTGAAACCCCCGTATATCAGCAACGATGGTTGCCTTCGGATGGAGGAGTCTCCTTTCTGGATTGAAATGAATCAATGGGAAATCTAATATCCATTATAATGAAAATAAGATGAAGATTCAATTGATGAACCTTTTCGCTTTTTATTAACTGGAGAAAGCATGAATGAACGATTTGAATGAGATATTCCAGGTTCTGCGAACAAGCCTGCAGCATTACCAGCCGCCCCTGGTTCCCAAAACCGATTCCGAACGGTACTACGACCTGTGGTCAATCAAGCCAGTGGTGATTGATGGGCGCCAGCGCAGGGAGGTTTTCTTTGCAGGCATCATCATTCAAAAAAGCTATGTCGGGTTTTATTTCATGCCAGTATATGCCGAGCCGGACCTGAAAACAGTGTTCCAGCCGGGGCTGTTAAAGTTGTTGAAGGGCAAGTCCTGCTTTCACATCCGGCGGCTGGACGATGCCCTGCTGGCGCAGGTGAATGACGCGCTGCGGATTGGATTTGAACTGTACCGGAAGAACGGCTGGGTGGACAAACCCCCACAGGAGGTGCCCGAGTGAATCCCAATTCTGTCATCCATTGCCCCGATTTTCCCTGCCGGGACGTTGTCCACGCTGCATATCACGTTCCGAATGTTGAAGTGGACCCGGAAACGGTGCGGGTGGTCCTGATTTCCGAGGGAGCTGCTCCAAATCCGGAGGACAACTACGATGCCGCCGGGGATCCATTGTTTGCACGCACCACGCTGCTGGCGTTCCAGGACGCCGGGCTGGCTGTATCGTCGGCAGCGGAGCTGCGCAGCCTGGGCGTGTACCTGACCACGGCGGTCAAGTGCGCCAAGACAGCTTACACGCTGCTGCCCGCCACGGTGGATGCCTGCTCCCGCCTGCTGGAAACGGAGCTGGATCTCTTTCCCAACGTGCGCGCCTGGCTTTTGATGGGCGATGCCGCCATCCGGGCGGTGAATAGCATTGCCCGGCGCTCCGGCGCGGGCAGGGTGATTCCGGCTGGCTCGACCTATAAAATCCGCGGGCAGGTGTTCAGCTTCCGCGGGGCGCGGGCGTTCCCCTCCTACCTGCAGGCAGGAGCGAGCTTTGGGATCGAAAAAAGCAAGCGCTGCATGATTGCAGAGGACATCCGCGCCGCGATTCAGATGGCAGGAATAATTCCGTAAATAATTCGCTTAACTACAACCAGCTGGAATCAATTTAATGGAACACCAGGAACAGGATGGCATACACCCCCAGGACTGCCAGGATCCCCAGCAGCGCGCCGAATACCAGCCTGCGGTTCCTGCGGAGGATGCCAATCAGCAGGACAATTAAGGCTGCAATCAGCAGGATAAAGAGCGGAATGCCAATAAAATTCATAGCCATGATTTCCTCCGGGAATCTTCCAACAAGATAGGGGGATTATAACCCTTTTCTTTCAGGACAGTAACGGGTTAAAATATCCCCATGCCATCACACCTAGTCCCCCTGCAGGAAACCCGCATGGAGACGCGCGTCTCCAACTCGCGCTTCATTGCCACGCTGGCGCCCGCCTTCACGGTGGAGGAGGCGCGGGCATTCATCCAGTGCATCCGGGCGGAGTTCAGCGATGCCACGCACAACGTCCCGGCATTTGTGATCGGGCATGGCGATTCAGTGACCACGCACTGCAGTGATGCAGGCGAACCATCCGGCACGGCAGGCAGACCAATGCTGGCGGTATTGCAGGGCTCGGGGCTGGGTGATGCTGTGGTGGTGGTGACGCGCTACTTTGGCGGCACCAAGCTGGGCACCGGCGGGCTGGTGCGGGCATATTCCGGCGCCGTGCGGGCAGTGGTGGATGCCTGCCCGCGGGCAATCAAGACACCGGCGGTAACCGCCCTGCTGGTAATCCCCTACAACCTGTTGGAGCGCGTCCGGCGGCTGGCACCGCAGCACTGCGGGACAATCCTGGAGGAAAGTTTTACCGCCGATGTAACCCTGACGCTGCGCTTCCTGCCGGAGGACCTGCCCGGTTTCCAGGCAGACCTGCTGGAGCTTTCCAATGGATCGATTCAGGCGGAGGTGATGGAGCAAAGCACCATCCTGCTGCCTGTGCAGCCCGGAAAATAAACGCTCCCGGAAAGGTGTGTTTCACCCCTCCGGGAGCATGGGTGCAGTCCCCTCGCTGCGGTGGATGGCTTTAGTGGTTCCCGGAATCCTCCCGGCGGCGGCGAGCCTTATAGGCATCATATTGCACACTCTTGCGGTCATCCTCCTGCATGCCGCGGTGCATGCGGTAGCTGATCCCTTCTAATCTTTCCACATCCTCCGGCGGCAGGTTGGGCAGGTTCTCCTGCAGTGCACGCTGCATGGCAACCTGTGCTTCTTCGCGCCGCCCCTGCCGTTCCAGGCGCAATGCCCGGTTGGTTTCATCGGACATGGCAACCCGGGCGGCACGCTGCAACAGCCCGGCATCGCGCCCGGCGGCAGCCACCACGTCGGAATCCGCATAGGTGAAGGTAAGTGCCGTTGCAGCAGAGAGGGGGGTGTTTTGCTGGCTTTGCGCCGTGGCATGAGCGTGCAGTTCCAGCACAGCATCCCCGGTGGACTGCGGCAGGAGGAGCTTGAGGTAAATTTCCTGCTCGCGGGCATTGGTCAGGTCACCAGGGAAGAGATGCAGCCGGGAACCCGCCAGTTCATGACGCCAGCCACCCATCACCTCCACGTGGACGTGGGCGGGCAGGTCGATCACCACCTCCACGCCGCGGGCGGTTACACCGGCGATCTCAGTGAACTCGCGGGCAAAGATGCCGGGGATATCTGCCGGTTCAGCAATGAAGTAGAAGTTGCCGCTGCCCAGGTTCGCCATCGTTTCCAGCAGATGCTCATTAAAGCCCATGCCCACCCCAAAGGTGGAGGTGGCAACCCCGCGGGTTGCCAGCTCGCGGGCGTGGGTGCCCAGTTCTTCTTCATCGGTAATGCCGCGATTTGCCAGCCCATCAGTGAGCAGCAGCACCCGGTTGAGCGATCCAACCGTCTGATGCTCCGCCACCAGGTGGCAGCCCTGCATCCATCCGCCGGAGAGATTGGTGGTGTTCCCGGCTTCCAGGCGGTCAATTGCCTGGTTCAGGCGGTCCCGCCCGGCAGAATCCATGTGCGTGCCGGGGGCATCCACGGTCACCTGGTCGTCAAAGCTGACGAGGGCAACACGGTCAGCAGGGGTGAGCAGCGAAACAATGTGGCGGGCAGCCTGTTTGACAAAGTCCAGCTTGTGTCCGCTCATTGAGCCGGAACGGTCAATCACCAGCGCCAGGTTGAGCGGGGCACGTGCGATGCTGACCTGGGCAGGCGGCGCACACACCCGCAGTTCCACCACCCGCTGGGTGGGGGTCTGGCTGGCAATCCGGTCACATTCGGTTTGCAGGATGATTGTGAAAGATGAACTGGTGGTCATGGGTCCTCCATTGGGAAACACTTTATGAAATGGATGAGGGGAAAATATGGCGGGCATAATCGATCAACTGCTGGATGCGCCGTTGCAGGAAGGGATCCAGCGCAGTGCGGAAATGAAGTTCCACACCGGGGCACAGTTCCACCCGCTGCCAGGATTCCGCCGGGGCGGTTGGGGGGGCGGGCGGTGCCGGGCGGGGTCGAAGGCGGGGGCGGTTCTCGGCGATCGACTGGCTCTGCATGACCCGGTCGAGGTATGCCAGGGCATCATCCTCCGGCGGTGATTGGTCCAATGGTTTGGGGGTATTCATTTGCATTAGTGAAAAGCTGCCATCAAACAGTGTCTCGTCCGGCATCTCCGGTCTGGCATCCTGTACCGTCCCCAGGTGCGCCAGCAGGTCACGCACGCCGTCCATATCCAGCCCGGCAATCTTTTCCTTGATTTCCTTGAGGGGCAGGAAGGCGTCCTTCAACCGGCGAATCAGTTCCAGCCGCAGCAGGTAATCCTCATTAAAGGTGGCATAGCGTCCCTTGTTATCGGGGGCGGGCAACAAGCCTTCCTGGATGTAGTAGCGGATCGTCCGCACAGAGACACCGCTCTTTTCCGCCAGTTCGTGAATGAGGAATTCGATTTGAAGCATGATTGGTCCTTTTGCTGTGTAATAAAAACAGTATAACAGTATTACGTACTACTGTCAAGATGCAATTTGTGATTCCACCCTGCCGGGAACCGCCCAAAAGCCAGGCTTCCCGGATGTATAATATGCTTCACGGAGATCTCATCGCATGATACGCACTGAAGGATTAACCAAGCTGTTCAACCAGGGACGCAACCAGCCATCCATCACCGCCGTGGAAGACCTGACCCTGCAGGTGGAGGAAGGCGAGGTTTTCGGCTTTTTGGGTCCCAATGGTGCCGGCAAAACCACCACCGTGCGGATGCTAGCCTGCCTGATCGGGATGACCCGCGGGCGCGCCTGGATCAACGGGTACGAGGTGGGCAGGGATGACCAGGCAATCCGCCAGTCGGTGGGGCTGCTGACGGAAACCCCCGGCATGTACGACCGCCTGAGCGCCGAGCGCAACCTGACGCTTTTTGCCCGGCTCTACAACGTCAGCCAACCGGCTGCCCGGGTGGAGAAATACCTGCGCATGCTGGGCTTGTGGGACCGGCGGATGGACGAAGTGGGCAGTTTTTCCAAGGGAATGCGGCAGAAGCTGGCAATCGCCCGGGCACTGCTCCACGAACCGCGGCTGGTTTTCCTGGATGAGCCCACCAGCGGGCTGGACCCCGAGGCTGCCAAGCTGGTGCGCGATTTCATCGAAGAGTTAAAGACCGCGGGACGCACCATCTTCCTCTGCACGCACAACTTGGACGAAGCCGACCGTCTCTGCGACCGGATCGCCATCTTCAAAACCCGCCTGGTGACGGTGGATTCCCCTGCCAACCTGCGCCAAAAATTGTACGGGCGCTCGGTGGTCATTCACCTGGCGGAACTCCAGCCCGACTGGGTGGACCTGGTGCGCTCCCTGCCGTTTGTCCGCGAGGCGCGCGCCGTGGAAAACCGCCTGGTCATCCGGCTGGACGACCCGGAGGAGCAGAACCCGGTGATCATTCAGCAGTTGGTGCAAGCGGGCGGGCACATCCAGTTTGTGGGGGAACTGCGCCACTCCCTGGAAGATGTTTATCTGAAAATGATTGGAAACTAGGAAGCTGCCATGAACCACATCTGGACAATCATCGAGAAGGAATGGGCGGAGGTGTTTAAAAACCGCATGGTGCTGCTGACTGTCATCATCATGCCGCTGATCTTCACTGCCCTGCCGGTCGTTATGCTGTATATCATGAACTCCAGCGGTGTTGCCGGGGAGATGTCGGATGTTCCGGCGGAATTTGCCGCACTTTGTGAAACAAATCTTTCCGCCGGGGACTGCATGCAGATTTTCATGATCAACCAGTTCCTGTTTCTCTACATGATGATGCCGCTGGCAATTCCCATTGCCATTGCCGCTTATTCCATTGTGGGGGAAAAGACCACCCGCAGCCTGGAGCCGCTGCTTGCCACCCCCATCACCACGGTGGAACTGCTGGTGGGGAAGGGGCTGGCGGCACTGCTGCCCGGCGTCCTGGCGACCTGGGCATGTTTTGGCATCTTTCACCTGGCACTATGGCTGATGCATGTTCCGGTGGGAGTGCGCAGCTATGTTGCCGGTCCGGTCTGGCTGCTGGCAATCCTCCTGCTCGGTCCATTAATGGCAGTGGCGGCGGTCAATTTTGCGCTGATTGTCTCTGCGCGGGTCAATGATCCGCGTGCAGCGGAGCAAATTTCAATGGTATTGATCGTGCCGCTGCTGGGTCTGCTCTTTGGGCAGATCGCCGGGGTGATTACTGTTAATGCCCAACTCATGCTCATCTCGGCTGCCGTCCTGCTGGTGGCGGATATTGGGCTGATTTACTTGGGGGAACGCCTGTTCCGCCGCGAAACCATTCTCACCCGTTGGAAGTGACCCATGCACAAACCCCATTCCACCTTCCTGTTGTTTGCATTGATTCTTGGCATCCTTTTTGCGGTTGTTGCATCCCCTGTTGCCGCACAGGAGAGTGAGTTCCGCCTGAGCGTCAACCGCAATTTTGGCTATTCCAGCGGCGCAGAAATCCGCGGATCGTTCACGCTCGCCGTGGTGGGACCGGAAACAATTCAATCCGTCACCTACCTGCTGGATGGCGAGCCGATTGACACCATCAGCGCGGCGCCGTTCAAGCTGGTCTTCCAGACAGGCGATTATCCCTTTGGCAATCATACACTTTCCGCCCGGGTGCAAACAAGCGACGGACGCACTCTCACCACGCCGGAAAGGGTCTTCATTTTTGCCACTGCCGAGCAGGAATCCGCCGCGATCCGCCGGATTCTTGGACCCATGGGCGGCATCCTGGTGGGAATTGTGGTGCTGGTTGGGCTGTCCATGTTCCTGGGCACCCGCAAAAAGCCCCTCGTGCAGCTTCCCCCGGGCACACCACGCAAATACAGCCTGTCCGGCGGGGGGATCTGCCGGCATTGCCACCGCCCGGTCCCGCTGCACTGGTGGGGAATCAACACCGGGGTGGGCAAGTATGACCGTTGTGATCTGTGTGGAAAATGGAGCATTTTCCGGAGAGTGCCGCGGCAGGAACTGGAAGCCGCCGAGGCTGCCGAACTTGCTCAGGCGCAATCCAAACCTGAACCCTCGTCAAAATCGGAGGATGAGAAGATGCGGGACCTGCTGGAGGACTCCCGCTACACAGACCGGTTGTAGGCAATCCCTGAAAACCACAGTCCCCATGAAACAACCATGGGGACTGCCTGATGAATCAGTATTCCAATCCAGTAGTTCTGTTCAGGTGCCGGTCCCGGGCGGACTGGCAGGCGGGGATTCCTCTTCCATCCGCCGCCGCAGGAAAGCCACCATTTCCTCCACGCTGCCAAACCCAATGACCTGCCGCGTGCGGGGATCCTCCAGGGAAGCCTGCCAGCAGGCTCCATCGGGATCGGGGGTGCGCCAGATGCGCAGCAGGAAGGAGAAATAGGGAGTGGGGGTCATGGCGGGAATCACCGTGGGAGAATATTCCATCACCGCAGCACCGCGGGCAGGGCAACCCGGTTCAGCCGGTAGGCGGATTCAATTGCGCCCAGGTCGCAGTACCAGCCATGCGGGCGGTTTTCGTTCAACTGGTCATGGTCAATCAGGTCACCATTCCTGTCCACACAACCAGCCGGGTTGCCGCGGTCAATTGCCGGGCTGATGCCAGTCAGATCATGATAATACTGACCGCTGGTCAGGTCCTGGAACAGGTCGGTTAATCCAGCCTGGATGGGGAACAGCTTGGAACCGTTCTGCAAACCCTGGGTGCTGCCATTGATGGTGCAGGTACCCCTGCCCACCAAGTTGTAACCACGCGAGAAGAGTGCGCCGTAGCAATCCGGGTCCACCCCCGGGTAGAGCGGGGGAGTTGAAGGGCTGCGGTCGTTGTTCCCAGCAATGATGGTGTTGCGGAACTCCACCAGGCTGGGAGCAACATTGTATATTCCCCCCCCGGCTCCAACACCATCCCCAACACCATCAAAGTCCCAATCTGCAAAATTATCAGAAATGGTGACGTTGAACAAATCCATATTTGAGTTAGCGCCGACGAAAATGCCACCACCATCCTGATATGCCGCATTGCCGCTGATGGTGGTGTTGGTCACCCAGGCGTGGGTGCAATCCGCTTGGGTGGTTTGGAAGATGCCGCCGCCCTGTTCATATGCCAGCCCCAAGGTTACACTTGAATCGATTAACGACCATTCGAGGTCGGTGACAAAGATATTCCCGCCATTGTCCGCATTGTTGTTCCGAATAATGACGTCAAACAGAATAGCATCGTTATCACAATAATACCCGCCCAGGTATAAGCCGCCACCATTGACAGTTGCGGAATTATCCAATACCCGGGTGTTGGCAATCAGAAAATCGCCATAATCACTGTTATAGATTGCGCCGCCATTGTTGGCAGAATTTCCAGAGAAAATTGAATCGGTCAGGTTGAGAATGCCGTTGTTATACAACGCACCCCCGTTATATGTCCCGGTAACGTAATTATCCTCAAAATACCCGTCATCGATGATGGCTGCACCATTGTTAAGCAAAGCTCCACCATGGGCGCTGGCGACAGAATTGGCTTCAAAATCGCTGTCATAAACATACAGGGTTCCATTATTGATAATGCCGCCGGAACTGTAAATCCGGATATGCTCCAACGTAAGGGTGACACCAGAATTGACCGTAAAAAGCCGGTTGGCATTCCCATTGGCAATCCCGGAGAGGGTGGCATCCGTACCCACAATTGTCAAGTTTTGTGTGATGGTGAAGCTTGCATCCGGAACCTGGTAATTGTATCCACCCAAGTTGATTGTATCGGCACCCGCACAGGCATTGGCTTCCTGGATGGCAGCCCGCACAGTGCACAGCCCGCCACTGGTGGCGCAGATACAGTTCCCCGGAACAGCGTCCGCTCCATCGGTTGTGGTATTGACGGTGAAAGTTGCCATGGCGTTTACCGGCAAGGCATGGAAACCCAACATGCCCGCCAGGATTGCTATGACCAGGATCATGGAAAAACAGTGAACTTTCATCAGTGTCTGCTCCTTGTTTCATTGAAAGTTTACGATGATGGTGTGATCAGAATACCAAACCGGTGTCAAAAAAACGTCAAAAGGATGTTTTATTCGTTATAATAATAACCAGGTGCCAACATCGTGGAAATGGAAGCGCGGTTCTTCGGGGTCATGGAGATCACGCTGCATGGCAGACCCATCCTTGCCCTGCGGACGGATAAAGTGCGCGCCCTGCTGGCATACCTTCTGGTGGAAAACCAGCACCCGCATACCCGGGAAGCCCTGGCTGGCTTGCTGTGGGAAGACCAGCCCACCGATTCCGCCATGCACAGCCTGCGGCAGGCACTTTCCACGCTGCGCAAGGCACTGGGCGACGATCAGCTGCAACCCGCAGACGTCCCCTGCCTGTTGATTGTGAACGATACTGTTCAATGGAATCCCGCAAAGCACATCCACGTGGATGTGCATGAGTTCACCCGCCGGATTGGTGACCTGCTGGCAAGTCACCGGCGCGCCAACCGGAGAATCAATCTTCGCCAACTCCGGGCGGCAATTGCATTTTACCGGGGTCCCTTCCTGGCTTCCTTTTCGCTGCCCGATTCCAGTGCTTTTGACGAATGGCTGCTGCTGATGCGCGAGTCCACCAACCAGCAGGCAATCCAGGCAATGGAACTGCTGTTGGAAATCCTGGAACGACGGGGGGAGTATGGTGAAGCCGCCCGCCTGGCGGAACAATTGCTGGCACTGGCACCCTGGGATGAAACCCTGCACAGCGAACGGATGCGCCTGCTGGCAATGGAAGGCAAGTGGAGCGCAGCCATGGCACAATACGCCGCCTGCCGCCGCTACCTGCAGGAACAGCTGGGACTGGAACCCTCCGCCGAGACAATTGCCCTGGTGGAGCAAATCCGCAGGCACGCCGCCCGCAACCAGCCCCTGCCGCTGCGCTTCCCGCAATCGCCGCTTGATCTGCCCGTGTTTTCCACTCCCTTTACCGGGCGGGAACGCGAGCTGGAAGAAATTGCCGCTGCCATCGCCCAGCCACACTGCCGGATGCTCACCCTGCTGGGACCCGGCGGAATTGGTAAAACCCGGCTGGCGGTGGAAGCTGCCCGCGAACAAGCTGGAATTTTCCCGGATGGAATTTTCTTCATTCCCTTCCATGCGGTTGCCCGGTGCGATCAAATTCCCCTGACCATTGCCGATGCGCTCCACCTTGAAATTACCCCCGGTGAGGACCCGCTGATCGCCCTGCGCCGGGCACTGGCAAACCGCGCCATGCTGCTGGTGCTGGATAATTTTGACCACCTGGCGGCGGGTGCGCTCTGCCTGGCGGAATTGCTGCAATCAGCGCCGCGGCTGATCCTGCTGGCAACCTCCCGCACCCGTCTGAACCTTCAGGAAGAATGGATTTATCCGGTGGAGGGATTGGATTATCCAGCCGAAGGGCAGGAATCCACCCGGCAGCTGGAGGAAACCTCTGCCGGAAGACTATTGATGGACTCCGCCCGGCGGATGGGGCGCCGCACGCTGCTTGACGATGATGAAACAGCAGCAGCCATCAGAATCTGCCAGTTGGTGGAGGGCACCCCGCTCAGCCTGGAACTGGCTGCCTCCGCAAGCCGGGGACGGTCCTTTGCCAGCCTGGCTGCCGACCTGAGCCGCACCATGGATGCCCTCTCCACCGAACTGGTCAACGTGCCAGCCCGGCACCGCAGCCTGCGCGCCACGATTGATCATACCTGGAGCCTGCTGGAACCTGCCGAACAGGAATTCTTTGCCAGCCTGGGGGTCTTCCACGGCGGTTTTACCGAAGCAGCGGCGATGCAGGTCGCCAACACAAACGCCGCCCAAATTCAAGCCCTGGCGGATCACTTCCTGGTACGCCAGGCTGGCGGCGGGCGCTACTACCTGCACGAAAGCCTGCGGCAGTACGCGGCTGAAAAACTTGCCCTGGACCCGGCACGGGAGCAGGACATCCGCAACCGCCACAGTGAAGCAACCTTGGGCAGTTTGGCTGCCTGCGAGGAACAACTGGACTCTCCAGACCAACCCCGCATCCTGGCTGAACTCGCCCCGGACCAGGATAATATCCGGCAGGCGTGGATTCACGCAGTCCAATCCAACCATCAGGAGGTGCTCAATCACAGCCTGCAGGCGGTTTATCTCTTCCACGACCTGCGCAGCCGGTATGCCGAGGGCGTGGAACTGGCGGATATGGCGCTGGACCTGCCGGATGCACCGGTACTGCAAGCCCGTCTGCATAACCGCCGCGGCATCCTCCTGATCCGCCTGAGCCATTACGAGGAAGCCAGCCAATCCTTCCAGGCGGCAGCCAGCCTGCTGCAGGGCAGTGAAGTTTACGACGAACAGGCTCTCAGCCTGATGTGGCAGGCAAACCTGGCGCGGAAAATCAAAAGCAACCTGGAGGCGCAAAACCTGGCACAGGAAGCACTGAAGTTGGCGCGCACCCATCACCTGACCCGCCAGGAAGCTTCCGCTCTCTACTTTTTGGGAATCATTCATTCCAATATGAGGAATCTGGAGGAAGCCCACGCCTGCCTGCAGGAAGGGCTCGCGCTGGCACGCCAGCTTGAAAAACCCGGGCTGATTGCATCATGCCTGAACGTTATGGCAGACCTGGATTGTGCTGAAGGGGAGTATCACAGCGCCCTGGCAACCTATTCGGAATGCCTGGAAATCAGCCGAAAACTGGGTAACCGCTACAACATTGCCATGCACCTCAACAACCTGGGAACGGTCCACCACCTGATGGGCGATTATGCATCTGCCGGGGGATTGTACCGGGAAAGCCTGGCGCTCTGCCGGGAGATCGGGGATGTCAACGGCGAGGCAGTTGCACTTGCCAACCTTGGCGAGTTGGCAGTGCTGGCGGAGGATTACCAGGAAGCGGAGGGATCCTTCCGGCAGGCGCTGGAAATTGGTCGGCGCACCGAGGATATCACCAGCATCGTGGTGTCCCTGGTCAACCTGGGGCAGGCGCTCACCCGGCTGGGGCGGATGGACGCGGCGCTTGGCACACTGGGGGAAGCACTCGACCTCTCCCGCCAGACCCAGATGTACAACAACCATGCCCAGGCAGTCCTCTTCCTGGGTGAATGGGCGGAACAAAAACAACAGGCAGGTAAGGCAAACCTGCTGGCGCGCCTGGCACTGGCACACCCCGCGCTGGAGGAGCATTATCAGCAGCCCGCCCGGGACCTGGTGCAGCGCACCGGCGGCGAGCCAAATTCCCCCCTGCCGCCGTTGGATGATGTGGTGGATCAAATCCTTTCAGGAAAATTCTGGACAACGCCCTGAGGTCACGCCAGAACCCCGGCGAAAATAGGAATCCGGTCACATTACCGGACTGGAGTGGTCTGATATAATCACACCTGTAAACAAATTGATTGTTTGATCATCCCCCAAGGAGATATTCCCATGTCCAGAGTTGTAATTGTTACCGACAGCACCGCCTACCTGCCGCAAACCTATGTTGACCAGTACGGCATTGGGGTGCTGCCGCTCACCCTTACGTGGGAGGGAAAAACCTACCGGGACGGCGTGGACATCCAGCCGGATGAATTTTATGAGAGAATGAAGACCACCACGGCAATGCCCACCACCAGCCAGTTGGGGGTGTTTGAAGTGGAACAGGCTTTCACCCGCATCCTGGACGAAGGCAACCAGGTGCTGGGGCTGTTCATTTCCAGCGGAATTTCCGGCAGCTTCCAGTCGGCGCTCATGGCAAAGCAAAACCTGGACACTGACCGCATCCATGTATTTGACACCAGGCTCGTCTCCATGGCGCTCAGCTTCCAGGTGCTGGCAGCAGCCCGCGCCGCGGCAGAGGGTGCCTCCCTGGCGGAATGCAGCGAAGTTGCCCGGCAGGCGTATGACAAAATTGGCGTGTATTTCACCGTGGATTCGCTGACCTACCTGGCGCGCGGTGGTCGCATCGGCGGCGCCAAGCGGTTGCTGGGTTCAGCATTGAACATTAAGCCCATCCTGGAAATCCGGGATGGGAAAATCGAAGCGGCGGGCAGCGTCATCTCGCGGCGCAAGGCAGTGGACAGGATGATTGAAATGGTGGAAACCGGCATTGGCGGGCGCAGCCCGGTGCGGGTCTCTGTTTTTCATGCTGCCTGCCCTGAAGAAGCCATTGCCCTGGCTGAACGCCTGGACCGGCAGTTTCACCCGGTGGAGAACATTCCCTCGTTTGTCAGCCCGGTGGTGGGGTCGCATGTGGGACCCGGAACCATCAGCATTGCCTATATGGCAGGGTAGGGTTATTCCTGCGGGTCTTCAGACGGCGCCAACCCCAGTTCCGCCGCCTGGTCAAAGCTGATCACATCCGGGCGGGTGACAACCTGGGTGGAAGTGGATGTTGCCTGCTCCCAGAAGGCATCCGGATCGAGGTTTTTGGCGGGTTTGGCTGCCTTTTTGAGCGCAGATTCCAGCTCGCCGGTGGAAGGATCGTTTTTCAACTCACCCGTTTTTGCCTTCAATGGACCCGTCCTTGCCTTGGGCTTGGGGGCTGGGCTGGGCGGTTCTTCCTGTTTCGGCAGTTCAGGCTGGGGGGTGGGCATTTCCACGGGAAGAGCATCGGCTCCCTGCCTGCCCAGGATGGCATCCAACGCCGCCTGCGCCGTCAGTAATTCGTCCAACGCCAGCGCCAGGCGCAGCGTCCGCCGGACTGCGGGCATTTCCACAGCCAGCACACCGCCATGGACCGCCGCCGCCAGGATTTCCCCGTTCTCACTGCGCAGAATGCAAACCCGCGCCGCTGAATCCCGCCCGGCTGCTACCGCCAGCGGACTGGCTTGCGCCAGTGAAGCCAGCAGCGGTGCCGCCCAGTGACCGGCAAAGTCCCCCGGCGGATTGCCTGCAAACTGGGTCACGTCTCCAGCAGTATTGAACAAGACCACCAGCCGGGCGTTGGTCTCCTGCTGCAGGACGGATAACACATCCTGCAGGGCGGTAACGGGCAGCAGGGCAGAGGTGGAGCGTTTGCGGCGCGGGGGTTCCACCGGCTGGGGAGCCAATTCCTCCGCCGGGGGGGCAGACTCCGCCGCCAGCCCCAGGCTCTTCTGCACCGCCGCCAGGAAGGCATCCATCTTGAGCGGCTTCTGGAAGAACACCGCCCCGGATTCCTCCGCCTGTTTGCGCAGGTTGCGGTCGGTCATGCCGGTAATCAGGATGACCTCCAGGTTGGGGTTGCGCTTGCGCATGCGTTCCGCCAGGTCAAACCCGCTCATTCCCGGCAGGCGGACATCGGAGATGAGCAATTGCACCGTGTGGCGGCTGCTGGCAAGGATGGCTTCCTCCGCCGAGGGCACCACCGTCAGCTTCAGGCTGGCATCCAGCGTCTGCACGGCGGATTGCAGCAGCCTGCCAAGTTCAATGGCATCATCCACAATCAGGACATGTTTTTCCGCCATCATTCCCCTCCACCGTTGACCATCCAGCAGGCAACCCAGTGATCATGGGATACTTCGCGGAAATCCGGTTCCTTCTGCGAGCAAATTTCCTCTGCCAGCGGGCAGCGGGGATGGAACCGGCAGCCGCCCGGCGGATTGAGCGGGCTGGGAACATCCCCCTTGAGGATGATCCGCCCGGACTTTACCCGCCGCCCGGGCACCGGGATGGCGGACATGAGCGCCTGGGTGTAGGGGTGCAGGGCATTGCGGAAGAGTTCCTCCCGGTCCGCCAGTTCCACCATTTTGCCCAGGTACATCACTGCCACGCGGTCGGAGATATGCTCGACCACGCTGAGGTTATGCGCAATGAAGAGATACGTCAGCCCCAGTTCCTCCTGGAGCTCCTTGAGCAGGTTCAACACCTGCGACTGGATGGAGACATCCAGCGCGGAGACAGGCTCATCGCAGACAATGAAGCTGGGGTTTAACACCAGGGCGCGGGCAATTCCAATCCGTTGGCGCTGACCGCCGGAAAATTCATGCGGGTAGCGGCGGGCGTGGTAATCCTCCAGCCCCACCCGCTTGAGCGTGCGGATGACCATGTCCACCCGGTCGGCGGGGGTGCCAACGCGGTGGATGCGCAAGCCTTCCATGATGGATTCGCCAATGGGCAGGCGCGGGTCCAGTGAGGCATAGGGATCCTGGAAGATGATCTGCATATTGCAGCGCAGGGTCTTCAATTCCTGTGGGGAAAGGGAAAACACATCCCTGCCGTTGAACTCCACCGTGCCGCCGCTGTTGGAGGTGAGGCGCAGGATGGTGCGTCCCACGGTCGTCTTGCCGCAGCCCGATTCGCCCACCAGCCCAAGGGTTTCGCCACGCTTAACCGTGAAACTGACATCGTCCACCGCCTTCACGTAGCCGGTGACCCGTCGCAGCAAGCCGCCGCGCACGGGGAAATATTTCTTCAAGTGATGCACAACCACCAGGTCCGGAGAATGTTGGTTCAAGGATTGGTCGCTCATGCCTGCTCCGTGGTCTTGGTTTCGTGGGATTGGTACAGCCAGCAGCGCACCTGGTGCCCGCTTTCCACCTGGATGAGGTCGGGGGATTTCTCGGTGCAAATGGTCAGCCCGGCTTGCTCACGCGCCATGCAGCGCGGGGCAAAGCGGCAGCCCGGCGGCAGGTTGACCAGGTTGGGAACCGTGCCGGGGATGACTTCCAGCCGATGCTGGATTTTACCCAGCACGGGGATGGAGCCGATCAGCCCGCGGGTGTAGGGGTGCAGCGGCGTATCAAACAGGACGGTGACAGGGGCTTCCTCCACAATCTGCCCGGCGTACATCACCGCCACCCGGTCCGCCATCTCCCAGATGACGCCCAGGTCATGGGTGATGAGGATGACCGAGGTGCCCAGCCGCTCGCGCAGCCCCTGCATCAGGCTGAGAATCTGCGCCTGGATGGTCACATCCAGGGCGGTGGTGGGCTCATCGGCAATCAACAGCCTGGGGTTGAGCGCCAGCGCCATGGCAATCATCACGCGCTGCGCCTGCCCGCCGGACATTTCATGCGGATACGCCAGCACCTTGCGGTCGGGGTCGGGAATGCCAACCAGCTTGAAAAGCTCCACCGCCCGGTCCCAGGCTTCCTGCTTTTTAACCTTTTCGTGAATCTGGAAGACTTCCGCCACCTGCGATCCCACCTGGAAGACCGGGTTAAGGCTGGATTGCGGCTGCTGGAAGATCATGGAAATGCGGTTGCCCCGGATTTCCATCATCTCCGCCTCGGAAAGCTTGAGCAGGTCCTGCCCCTCAAAGAAAATTTCACCTTCCATAATTTTACCGGGGCGACCCACCAGCCGCAGGACAGAGATGGAGGTGACGCTTTTGCCGCAGCCGGATTCGCCCACCAGCCCCAGCACTTCGCCAGGCATGACGTGCAAATCCAGTCCGTCCACAGCCTTCACCACGCCGTCCTCGGTGAAGAAGTACGTCTTGAGATTACGAATATCGAGCAGGGGCTGTCCAGTCGTCGTCATTGATGCAGTTGCTCCAGGAATGGGGGAAGTTGCTGCCCGATTCGGCAGCGGTTTGATCATTATAGCAGAAAATCGAGAGTTGAAAACCAGTTCAGAAAGCCAGGTTGTTTTTTAAACCAACGGTGGCGGGTTGCAAAACCCGCCACGCTGTTGTTTTTATGGGATTGGTCTATTTGCGCCCCACCCGCACGATGCTCACCAGCCCTAAAAAGCCGAGGATGACACCTGCAACCGAGCAGGCATGCGATAAAAAGACCAGGAAGAAGGTGGATTGGACAAGCTGCAATACCATCAGCCAGGGGAGGATGACCCCGAGCAGCATTAAAGCCACCCCGATGATCATCATCCACTTGGGCGAAAGTTTACTGAACATCCTTGAACAACCAGCAGGAGACGCGGTGTCCTTCGCCAACCTTGAATTCCTTGGGGCGTTCCACGTTGCACAGCCCGTCAATCATGTGCGAGCAGCGCGGGTGGAAACGGCAGCCAGCCGGGGGTTTCACCAGGCTGGGCGGCTCGCCGGGCGGCACTTCCTGGAACTCGTCCACATTCTTGGGATCGGGATCGGAGGTGGCTGCCAGCAGCGCCAGGGTGTAGGGGTGGCTGGGGTTATTCAACAGGTCATCCACGCGGGCTTTCTCAATGATCTCTCCAGCATACATCACAAAGATGTATTCGGAGAAGTAGCGCACGGTGGAAAGGTCGTGGGTGATGTAGATGACTGCCAGGTGGTGGCGTTCCTGCAAGCCGCGCAGCAGCTTGAGAATTTCCACGCGCACCGAGGCATCCAGCATGGAGACGGGTTCATCCGCCACCAGCAGCTGGGGATTGTTGATCATGGCACGGGCAATCACCACGCGCTGCTGCTGTCCGCCACTGAGCATGTGGGGGAACTTGGGCAGGAACTCATCCACCGGGGTCATCTTGACTTCTTCCAGCGCCTTGTTGATCCGTTCAAGGCGTTCCTCCTTGCTCTTCACACCGTTGATGATCAACGGTTCTTCCAGGATTTTCTGGATGGTCATGAAGGGCGGGAGCGCACCGTAGGGGTCCTGCTGGACATAGCCAACCTGCGACCGGTACCAACGCAGATTTGAGCGGGAGTATTCGCTCATTTTCTTGCCGTCATAAACGATTTCACCCTTGGTGGGAATGTTGATCCCCAGGATGGTCTTCATCAAGCTGGACTTGCCGCAGCCGGATTCGCCCACCACGGCAACCGCTTCGCCGTGGTACAGGTCAAAGGAGACACCGTCCACAGCCCGCACGTAACCGGCACGACCAAATCCAAAGCGGCGCAATTCAAACCAGACATGCAAATCCTGCACGGAGAGAAGGGGATCGGTTCTTGCCGCCCGGGTTTCTTCAATCACTTGGGGTTCTGCAACCATGTTTTTTCTCCTTGCCTCACGTGTAAAGCCAGCACTTGACCAGGCGACCATCCTGTGCAATCACAGGGGGTTCTTCCGAGCATTTTTCAAACCGCTTGTGGCAGCGGGCAGCAAAGCGGCAGCCCGTTGGCGGCTTGATCAGGCTTGGCGGTTGACCGGTAATGTAATCGGGTTCGCTCTTGGCGCGCAGCTTGGGCACCGATGCCATCAGCTTGGCGGAATAGGGGTGCAGCGGTGCGCTGAAGAAGCGGTAGGAATCGCTGACTTCCACAATCTGACCGGCATACATCACTGCCACCCGGTCTGCCAGCTCGGAGGAGGTGGCAATATCGTGGGTGATGAGGATGAAGCTGGTGGAAATCTCCTTCTTGATGCGCTTGAGGAGGTTCATGATATTCGCCTGGGTCAGCACATCCAGGGCGGAGGTGGGTTCGTCCAAAATCACCAGGTCGGGCAGGGTGACCAATGCCATGGCAATTGCTACGCGCTGGCGCATCCCGCCAGAAAGTTCAAACGCATACCGGTTGACAAAATCAACGGGGACACCCACCCGCTGGAACATGGCTTTTGCCTGCTCCAGGGCGGCTTCCTTCGTCACACCGTGGTGAACCATCATCGGCTCGGCAACCTGGTCGCCCACCTTTAAAACCGGATTGAGCGAGTTCATGGCTGCCTGCGGCACCATGGACATCTTGACCCAGCGGATTTCCTTGCGGTACTCCTCATCGTCCAATGCCATCACGTCGGTGCCATTCAGGAAGACTCTGCCGGAGTAGGTATCCACATTGCGGGGCAGCAGTCGCAGCAGGGCTTTCGCCATGGAGGACTTGCCGCAGCCGGATTCACCGATAATCACAACGGCTTCATTGGTGCTCAGGGTCAGGTCCACATTATCCACCGCCTGCACCACGCCCTTGGACGCCCGGAAGTACAATTTTAGATTTTCAACGCGCAATAGTGTTTTGTCTGTCATAATGTTTACACCCCTCGCAAGCGTGGATTGAAGATGCGGTCGAGGGCAAACCCGAGCCCTGCAAATCCCAAACCGGTGATCATCAGCAGGACTGCAGGTTCCAGGATCCAGTAGAACCACCCGCGGTAGAGTGCCGCATTTCCCAGGGCTTCATTGATCATCTTGCCCCAGGTGGGCAGAACCGGGTCGCCAATGCCAAGGACTGCCAGGGAGGCTTCCAGGAAAACAAAGGACGGCACGGAGGAGATCAAACCAGGCAGGAGCAGGGGAATCATGCGGGGAATCAGGTACTTGAAGATGATGCGCGAATCCCGGGCGCCATAGGCTTTGGCTGCCTCAATGTAGGTGGATTCCTTGACCTGCAGAAACATGGCGCGGTAGCTCTTGATGCCGCCGGTAAAAATGGACAGGGCAATGGTCACGCCCAGGATCGTCCAAATGGAGCGGGAATAGAAGGTGCCCACCATGATGAGGATGGACAGGAAGGGCAGCACCATGTTGACTTCGGTGATGCGCTGGATGAGTGCATCCCAGAAACCGCCAAACCAGGTGCCGAAGGCGGCGATGGTCATGGTCAGCAGGGATGTGCCCAGGGCAGCCAGCAGACCGAAGGACAGCGCAATCGGAATACCCCACAGCAGGGGGAGGATCAGGTCGCGGCGCATATGGTCGGTTCCCGCCCAGCCAAATACCTGCCCGTGCAGGACAAATTCAGGAGAGACCGTGGAATTTGGTTCAAACAGGATGGTCTCAATGACCAGCTTGTAAGTTCCCATCACCGGCACCTGTTCCGGGTTATCCGGATTGAGGAACAAGCCGATATTTGGGACCACATTATTGAGTCGTTTTTGTAGTTTCTGATCCTGCAGGAACGGATAAGTGTAGGTTTTCCCAATGGCAAAGCTGGCAACCTTGATTTCCCGTTCGTCGGGGGTGTACCATTTCATGGAAACAAAGGGCTGCTTGGATTCGTACTCGGACTTGAAGTACAGCACCATATCCTGCGGGAAGGATTTGTAGGGAAAATCAAATTCAAAGGTGTAGGTCTTAATCAGCGTACCGCCCTCGGTGGTTTCTTCCGTCACGGAAACGCCTTCGTCCCCCTCATTCAAATCCAAAGATTCAACCAGCTTATCCTTGCGGAACCAGTTGTACCACTTGGGTGGAACGGTTTTGGGGTTCTTGTACACAATTTCTTCACCGCCGCGCCAGGTGCTGATTGCCGTGTCATAGGGGATCTTGATAATCACCACAATGGCAGCGATCACCAGCGCCAGGACAACAACAACACCAAAAATGGCAGTGGGGTACTGACCAATTTCCCGAAGGAGACTGCGTAAATTCTTCATTTGGCACCTCCACTGCCGCCAATCTTGACGCGCGGGTCCACCAGCGCGTAGACAAAGTCGAGCAGGAACACGGTAATTGCCAGCAGGTAGGCATACAGGATGGTTGTGCCAACAATGACCGGCGTATCATACAAGCCAATTGCCTTGTAGGTTACACGTCCCAAGCCAGGCCATTGGAAGATCGTCTCGGTGATGATGGCGCCCGTCCACATGCCAATCAACATCAGTGCAAATGAAGTGATGATGGTCGGCAGAGTAGGGCGCAGGATGTAACGGCGTTCAATGTCGCGGTCAGGCAGCCCTTTCGCCTTGGCTGTGTCCACGTAATCTTCACTGGAATAGATGAGGAAAAAGGTCCGCCAGTTGTAAATGCTGAGGAAAAACGAGGAAATAATCAACGAAGTGGCTGGCAGGATCAGGTGGCGGAGGACGCTGAGAATGCGTCCCAGCAGGTCCTTGGGAACCGGGGCGTCAATGACGCCGCCAAACGGCAGAATCCCCAGGACGGCGGCAAAAACCAGGATCAGGAAAATGCCATAAAACCATGGCGGCACCGAGGAAGTCGGTGAAAGGGCAATCACAATCTTATCCCAGAAGCTGCCATACTTGCGGGAAAGCGCCAATGCCAGGAAAAGGGTGCTGAAAAAGAGAATCAGGTTGGCAGTGCCCATCAATAGCAGCGTGTAGGGGATGCGCTCCAGGATAATCCGCTGGACATTGCGGGAACCAGAATCGCTGGTCATGAACAGGGCGCGGCCCAGGTCCAGCGTGAGAGCATTCTTAAGAAAACGGACGGAACGAATGGCAGCGGGTTGATCCAGGTTGAGGCGCGAAATTTCGTCCTGGATTTTCTCCTGGGTCAGTGTATTCTTGGTAGCCGGATCCATTTTTTCATACGCCGGGCTCATGGCAATCTGCATGGTGATGCGTTCCTGGATCTCGGAAATCATCATCTTGTCCACATACCCGCCCATGTTGGCAATGATGATGGTCAGATAAATACCGATCACAACAGTAATAAATAAGGACAACAGCCGGACGCCCGAGTATTTCAAAACCCTGGTGAGGGTGCTGTCGGTCCTGGTTTTTTTCTTCTCGACTGTGGGGGTTGTAGCTTCAGCGACCTGTCCCATCAGATCCTACCTCCTCATTGAGATCAGGAGGGGCAAGGAGATTTTTCACCTTGCCCCTCCCTCATGTTTATATCACCTAGGCTTTACGGTTCGGACTTACTTGACGGTCACGAATTCGAAAGCGGTGAAGGTCGGAATGGCTACGACGTAGGGAACCACAACAGCTTCCAGCTTGCTGGAGCCGGCTTCCATGGTCGAGGACAGATCTGCAGGAACAGTGAACTTGTAGAGACCTTCCTCCACGAATTCGCCTTCCAGGACCTTGACAATCGAGCCAGTGGCATCATAGAGCAGACCAATGACTTCCTTGACATCCTCGGAAGCATAGGGTTCGCCATTGAAGGTCACTGCCACATCGAAGGCAAATTCGGTGCCGAGCGCAACGCTGGCTTCACCATCCACCTCAACCTCGGCGATGCGGGGTTCGCTGAAGCGAGCCCAGGTATCGGCAAGATCAACATAATCCGGGTTGTTGATGAGGGTGGCAACCTTTTCGGTCAGGTAGACTTCGCTGAGGATGTAGGGACCATTGCCGATCATGTAGTGACCGTATTTCTCGTAGAAGGCTTTGGCTGCCTCATAGCGGGCAACTGCTTCTTCCGGAGTAATGTAAGCGGACAGAACATTGGCGTAGGGGATGTACTTGTCGGCGATTGCCTGATCGAGGTACTTGGTCAGGATATCGAGGCTGGGTCCACCAACCAGGCTGAGCCATTCAACCGTCTTGGTCTCGGTGGAATTGGCATCGGCTTTGTCAGCAGAGAAAGCAACTTCACCAGCCTGGTCTGCCAGCATGGCGGCAGCCATGGTGTGCCACGGCGCATACCCGTAGGAGAACGTCGGCCACCAGGAAGTGATGTTCATTTCAGCATCAATCTGCCAGTTGTCGCTGTAAGCTTCCACCACCAGGGGATCTTCGGAGATGATCCGGAAGCCCTTGTAGTTTTCGAGAACGGCTTCGGTGTTGGGCGCCATCGATTCATCATAGACGGGCGACCCTTCCTTGCCGATATCGAGGGACAGGATCCAGGTGAACAGGAAGTCCGCAATATCCATGGTTGTGCCATCATGATTCTTCACGTCGGTGAAGAGATTGGCAGGATAGTAGACCACGCTCTTGACCTTGGCGGTGACGCCATCCGGGAATTTCTCGGCGGCGGTGATGAATTTCTGGTTGACAGCATCCCAATCCACAATGGTATCTTCAGGCACCTTGATTTCAGGGGCAAAATCGAGGGTCACCCAGTCGTGGGTTGCGCCAACGGGCAGGCCTTCTTGCATGGTGATTTCAGCTTTTTCGAGGCGCAGCGGCCAGATCAAGCCAGTGTAGGGATCGTACATGTAGGCTTCGTCGTAGGTGGCGCGGACGATAGGCTGGTCAAACGCCCAGTTGGAACCGGCGACGGGGTTGATGGGATCCACGAACAGGTCGGGGGAACCCCACTTGAGCGTGCCGCCTTCCTGGTCAGTCCAGCGGAGGGTGTAGGGCCAGATCTGGGCACCGGCAACGCCAGCAGCCAGGTCATAGGTCACGGTCAAGCCATCCTTATAGGGGATGAAGCGCTTGCCGTCGATCAGCCAGACGTGCATGGAATTCTTGAGGGAAAGTTCCACGGCGCGTTCGAGACCGGCGAGACGTTCTTCGGGGGTGTTGAAGTCGGTGTAAGCCAGGTCATTTGCCAGTTCATAGTATTCTTCGTCAATATTGTTCGCCTGCCACAGGGCGGTGAAGCCGTAGGCGGAGGCGGGGCTGTCGAAGAACTGGAAGTTGTCCGCTTCGTTGCGGGAGATGGAGGTTGCAGACCATCCACCAGTGTAGATGTGGAACAAGCCATCCGCAGGATTGCCAGCAATCCAGATGGGGGAGGCTTCCGAGGAAGTCTTGTACTGGCGATCAGTTGCAAAACCAATGCTTTCAAGCTGGTTGGCTACGTAATCACCAATCGGAATACGGGTCTTGTCGGAGTCGCTGCGGATGAGCAGGATGAGTTTGACCTGTTCGCCGCCATACATGTACTTGCCGTCTTCAATGGTGACGCCTTCAATACCAAGCATCACTTCGTCCATCTGGGCTTTGGCGCGCTCGGGGTTGTAGGCATATTCAGCTTCCAACCGGCGGATGGTGGGGGCAATGCTGGTGTAGTCCGGCATGTTGGTGACGAGCGGGAAGAACTTGGCGAGTGCACCACCGCTGTAGATTTCGCGGTTGAGGTAATCGCGGTCGATCAGCCAGTTCATCGCCTCGCGGGCTTTGGCGAAGTGGAAGGGGTTGACTTTGCCAGTGGACTCAAAGACAGGTCCAACCGGGTTGAAGGTCAACTCGTAATACAGACCGTTGGCTGAGGAATAGCCCAAACCGGCTGCCTGGATTTCGGGCAGGGTATCGGACGAAACGCCATCGGCGTAAATATCAATGGCGCCAGCCTGGATCTGGGTGACCGCAGCGGCATTGTCCACAACCGAGATCACGATCGAGTCAAACCAGCCGCCCTTGCGGGTCGTGCGGGGTTCTTCGGTCGGTTCAGGGGTGGGTGCCTCTGTCGCGACTTCCGTGGGAGCCTCGGTCACAACAGGTGCTTCCGTCGTAGCGACGGTGGTGGGGGCAACCGTGGTGCATGCTGCCAGAATCATGCTGGCAACGATGATCACGCTGACCACCAGGAACAGAGAGTTACGTTTCATTTTTCCTTCTCCTCCATAAAAGATGGGTTTGGAATGAAAGTGGACGGGGATTTTGGTTTGTCATCGGTTTTTTTGCTCGAGGCAATCACCTCCTTGCAGAAATCTCCTTCGACTGACCATCCCCAACGGCAAAACAGATCCCTGTTGGGGGACTTGGACAATTATAGAGTAATCTGACAGGAAAGTCAAGAATAGTGCACAGCGCGTTTTGGTCGATTCACCCTGATTCCGGTGATGAATATCACACTTGAACCCGTGCAAATATCCTTTTTTGTGATCCAGCCTGCGGATCGCGCGGCTGGTTGCCCGGCTTACGGGCAGCCTTCAGCGTAATCCATCGCCTCCAGGTTCCACAGGCTGCTGCGGGCACTGACATCCAGCGTGTACCCGCACAGGTCAGGGCGGGAGGCGGCGACCTTCAGGCGATAGTAGAGGGGAACCACTGGCAGTAATTCATCAAAGAGCATTTGCGCTTCCCTATCCGCAGCCACCGGATCCACGCCGGGGGCGGGCTGGCGCGCCGACTGGCAGGCGGCATCATATTCCGCGCTGCTGAACCCGGTTACGTTGGTGCCCAGCCAGCGGTTCTCTGCCGTGGGAATCTGCTCCGTGGTGTATAGGAAGCAGGGCGAAACCGCGCTGCTCTGCCAGGCAAACTGCGCCAGGTCAAACTTGCGCCCAAACAGCGGACCTTCCGGACCAGCGGCATACAACTGCCCGGCAGTGAGGGGCTGCACGGTTGCCTGGATGCCGCATTGTGCCAGCGACAGGCTGAAGTGCAAACCTGCCGCCTGTGACAGGGTAGCGGTGGTGGTGTAGTAGGTTACCGCCAACGGGGTGCCATCGGTTACGCCCTTCACACCGGCGGCGGTGCGCGGTGTGGCGGAGTTGTTGTCATAATCCTTCCAGCCCGCCTGGTCCAGCAGGGCGCTGCCCGCTGCGGGGTCAAATGCAGTGGCTTCCCCGCCAACATGGCGCGGGTGCCCGGGAGGATAATAACCCACCGGAACCAGTGTATAGCTGAACAACTGATTCTTGATCAGTCCCTGCCGGTCCAGGCAGAGTTCAAACGCCTGGCGGACGCGGACATCGCTGAAGAAGTCGGCGCGGTCGCCATAGAAGGGGGCATAACCGTCATCATAACTGGCGGGCTGGATGCCAAAATCCAGATGCTCCCATTCGGGTCCCAGACCATTGTAGGTGCGAATCACGCCCTGCTGTTCCAGTTGCAGGGCGGAAAGGAGGTCGCCCGTCAGGTTGACGGTGGAATCCACCAGGTCGCATTCGCCAATTTCCAACGCCGCCAGGTTGGCATCGCCAGTATCGCCCAGGAAGCGGTACACCAGCACATCAAAGTTGGGCAGTCCTTCCGCGGCGCGGAAATAGTGCGGGTTGCGGCGCAGGGTGATATGATCTCCCGCGACCCATTCTTCTATGTAGAAAGCACCCCAGCCCAGCGGCTTGCGGTTCACTTCTTCGGCAGCCAGCAGTTCGGCAGGGGTGTATTTGCCCCAGGCATGCTGCGGCAGGGGAACCCAGAAGGCTTCCGCAAAATCCTGCGAGATATACCCCGGTACGCTGATCCACGCAACGGTTTGTTCATCCAGCGCGGTATAGCTGGCAGTGCGTTCCAGCAGGGTACGGGTCACCGGGGTGGCATCGTCCGCCGATACCTGCCAGGAATAGACGGAATCGGCGGCAGTGAGCGGGGCGCCGTCCGACCAGGTGAGACCGGGCAGAAGGCGGTAGCGGAGGGTGAGTGCATCCATCTGCAGCAGGCTGGTGCCATCCCATGCCACGGCACAGGAGGAATCTCCACAACCGGAGGGCAAAACCCGGACGCCTGCCACCAACGGAACCAGGTTGCCATCCACGTCCACGACATCATCGCCAAATGCCACATCCACCGGGGCGTAGGAGGCATCGCCGTCCGCCAGGGCGGGCAGTTTTTCCAGGATCACCGGCTGGGGGGTGTACTGGCGGGTGTCAATCGGTCCATCGTAAACGGCTTCCAGCACGCTCCAGGTACTGCGGGTGGAGCTGGCATACAGGTAGAGCGAGGCTGGCTCCTGCCCCAGGCAGATGGTGAAGGTGCGCGGCAGCGGCGTGGGGGTGGGCGAGGGCTGCAGGGTGGCTGTGGCTGCCGGGGTGGTGGCAGTGGGCAGCGGGGTGGGAGTCTGGCAGGCGGAAAGCAGCAATCCCGCCGCCAGGAGCAGGTTCACAAGGAGGGTGGTTTTCAGGCGCATGGGTTCCATTTCTCCATTCCGTCGATGGGCGACAGGGGTATTATAACCCACCGCAAACCCATCCTTGTTGAGGGGATGGGACGGATCCCGGCAGGCAAAAAAATCCCCCGCCTGGGGTGGCGGGGGAAAAATGCAAATGGATCTCTTACTGCGTGCCGCGCAGGCGGGGGTCGAGTGCATCCCGCAGACCATCGCCCAGGAAGTTGAAGGCAAACATGGTGATTGCCAGCGCCAGCGCCGGGAAAACCGCCTGGTTGGGGTAGGTGCGGATGACTGCTGAACCATCCGAAATCATCGAGCCCCAGGAGGGTGTGGGCGGGTTGACGCCCAGACCGATGAACGACAGGAAGGCTTCGGTGGAGATGTAGCCCGGGATTGCCAGGGTTTCCGCCACCACCAGCGGACCGATGATATTGGGCAGGATGTGGCGGAACATGATGCGCAGGTCGCTGGAACCAATGGTGCGGGCAGCCTCCACAAATTCCTTCTCGCGGGTGGCGAGCACCTGCCCGCGGGTGAGGCGCGCCATGGTTTCCCACGCAGTAACGCCAATGCCAATAAAGATGAACAACATGCCGCCCAGCCTGGAATCCAGCTGGCTCATGGTATACGTGAACGTTCCAGGGTCCGGCTTGGCAAAGGTGGAGCGGAAGAACGCCAGCATGAGGATGATGAACAGGAGCTGCGGGAAGGCATAGAGGATGTCCACAATGCGCATCATGATGTTATCCACCCGCCCGCCAAAGAAGCCGGAGATGGAGCCATAAATCACGCCAATAATCAGGCTGATGATGGGTCCAATGAATGCCACGGTCAGGGAAATGCGGGCGCCGTACACGATGCGGCTGAAGAGATCACGACCGGCATAATCCGCACCCAGCGGGTAATCATTGTTGACCTGGGCATAGGGGCGCATGGTGGAAAAGACCTTCAACACCCATTCCGGGGCGCTGTTGTTGGCAACCAGGTTTTGCTTGGCATAGTGCATAATCGCAATTTGGTCTGCAAAAACTGCCACCAGGATCAGGATGATAATGATGCTCCCGCCAATCACCGCTGCGCGGTTGCGGAGGAGCCGCCGGAAGGCATCCCCCCAAAGGCTTTCGCGTTTCTGGGTCAGTGGAACACCGCCCGAACCTGCCCGAATATTTTTTAAGGAAACTGGATTCGTCATAAAGCCTCTTAGTCGTAGCGAATGCGGGGATCAAGGTAGGCATACACCAGGTCAACAATCAGGTTGGCGATCACCAGGAAGACGGCATACAGGAGAATGGTTCCCATGATGACGGGGTAATCGCGGTTGGTGATGCTGGTGATGAAGTATTTTCCCATGCCGGGGATGCCAAAAGTCAACTCGGTCACAAAAGTACCGGTCACCAGGCCTGCAAACATGGGTCCCAGAATGGTAACGACAGGGATGAGGGAGTTTTTAAAGGCGTGGCGGGTGATCACCAGGCGCTCCTGCAAGCCCTTGGCGCGCGCCGTGCGGATGTAATCCTCACGCACAACCTGCAGGAGGCTGGCGCGGGTCAGGCGGGCAAGGATTGCCGAACTGCCCAGTCCCAATGCCACGGCAGGCATGATGGCATGTTTAAAGTAATCCCAGCCGAGCTTGGATGGCAGGAAGCCCAACACGTAGGGGGGCTTGGATCCCCAGCCGGTGGGCGGCAGCCACTTGAGGGTCACCCCAAAAATCCAAATCAGCAGGGGACCCAGCACAATCACCGGCACCGAAACACCGAAGATTGCCACACTCATGCTCAAATAGTCGAAGATGGTGTTTTGTTTCAACGCCGCAATGATACCCAGCGGGATACCAATGAGAACTGCCACCGTCAGTGCCATCAGACCAAGCTGCATGGAGATGGGGAGCTGCTGGCGGAAGATGTCGTTCACCGTGCGGCTGCGGGAACTGAACGTGGGTCCGAAGTTCATCCAACGGATCCAGAGATTTCCAATTTTGATGTTAATCAGGTGATCGTCACTCAGGTTGGTGTTATCCGGAGGGGTGGTGGTGAATTTGGGCAGCATCACATCATAGAGATACTGACCATACTGCACCATCAGGGGATCATCCAGGTGATAGCGGGCATTCAGGTTCGCCATAATTTCCGGCGGCAGGGCTTTTTCACGATCAAACGGGCCGCCCGGGACGGCATGCATCAAGCCGAAGGTAATGAAGGAGACAACCAGCAGTACCACGACCATGTAGAGCAAACGTCGGACTACGTAACGTCCCATGCAACCTCCAAAAAGTAAAGTGGTGGATGATTGGGGCGGGGACGAACCCCGCCCCAATCATCAAGGTTCCTTTTTTTCAAAAGGGGTACAGCAATCAGACAGTTTACGGCTTTGCCGTCATGTCAATGTCCCACTTGTCAATCGATTCCTGACCACCGGAACCGAAGGTGCGGGTGACGTACGGCTTGGTCGTGGTGTTGCGGGAGTACCAGTAGATCGGGATGATCGCGGCGCCTTCCCAGACCAGCATTTGTTCGGCTTCAGCATACAGCTCCACACGCTTGACAGGATCGAGCTCGCGGGCAGCCTCGCGCACCTTGGCTTCGAAGTCTTCGTTCAGCCAGTTGATGCCGCCGATCGGCTTGGTGGGATCCGCAGGATCAGCAGGGTTGGAGGAACCATTCAGAGAGAACACCTCACGGATGAAGTTGTTGGCATCTGCATAGTCCGGGCACCAGCCCATGCGCCAAATCTGGGGAGTGTCGGCGCTCTTGACAGTCTCGAGGTAGACCTTCCATTCCTGGTTGACCAGCTTGACATCCACGCCCAGGTTGTCCTTCCACATCGCCTGGATTGCTTCCGCAATCTTCTGGTGACCGGAGGAGGTATTGAACATGAGGGTCAGGTCGAGGTCAGCGCGGGTGATACCCTTTTCCGCCAGGTATTCATCCAGGACCTTGTTGGCTTCTTCCTTGTTGAACTTCACACCCAGGTCGGGGTGAGATTCAAGCGTGGGGGCGCCAGCCAGACCGGGGCGGGAGAACCACTGTGCCGGAACCTGACCGCCCTTGAGGACGTTGTCAATCAGGGACTGGCGGTCCACTGCCATGGAGAGGGCGCGGCGAACGCGCACATCATCCACAACGGGAGCCTGGGTGTTGAAACCGTAGTAGTAGGAGCACAGGTCGGGGGCAACCACAAGTTCCGCCGAGAGGGTCGGGTCGGTCTTGACACGATCGAGCTGGGTGGAGGGCACTGCAGCCGCATCCAGGTTGCCAGCTTCATATTCAGCAAAGGCAGGTTCCGCATCCAGCATCACCCAGGTCACTTCCTCAATCTTGGGTTCGGGAGTGGAATCGATGCCCACCCAGAACGGGTTCTTGATGAGGGTGATTTCTGAATCATGGATCCATTCCTTCATGGCATAGGGACCATAGGACTGGTGGAAACCGGTCTCGGTCCAGCGGTCGCCGCGGGCTTCGGTGCAGTCATCGCCTTCAATCAGCCACTGGGGCTGGGCGGCTGCAACCCACATGCCGGCGATTGCCGCATTGTAGGCAGCTGCATCGATGAAGGTCATTTCAAGGGTGAGGTCATCAATCACTTTCACACCCACGGTCGCGGGATCATCCGTCACGCCGTTGTTGTAATCAGCAGCGCCAGCCAGGGCAAAGCCCAGAACATAGGCATACTGGGAAGCGGTGGCGGGAGCCAGGGTGCGGAGAATGCCGTAGTAGAAGTCCTGCGCCTTGACGGTGCGGGGGTTGCCTTCGCAATCCAGGACCTGGACCACTTCGGTACCGTTGTATTTCACCCAGTAGATATCGGGGCGTATATGGAAGGTGTAGACCTTGCCGTCTTCGCTGATGTCCCAGCTTTCGGCAATACCGGGCTGCACTTCGTTGGTAACTTCATCCTGCCGGGCAAGACCCAGGTGGGTTTCCCAGATGATCTGGATGGAAGAAGTGTCAGTGCCCAGGGCGGGATCCAGGGTGGGGATGTCGCCAGGACCCATGTTGAGGCGCAGGACCTTCATCTCGGCGGGTTCCGGCTCAACGGGGGCGGGGGTGGCGGTGATCACAACCACCTGGGGGGTGCCTTCCACGATCTGCGTGACGTAGATCGGTTCAGCGGTGGGGGCAGGCGTGCAGGCTGCCAGAATCATGCTGGCTACAACCAGCAATCCAACCAATAGAGACAGTTTACGCATTTTCTTTCTCCTCCAAAAATTGAAAGATAGGGTATGGGGTAGAAGTGAGCTTTGAACAGGACATCATCTTGTTTCCGGGTGAACCACCTCCTCTCACATTCTCCTAAGCCTTATGACAGGCCACAAAGTGACCCGGGCTCAGCTCACGGAATTCGGGCTTGGCTTCAGCACAGATATCGGCTGCAATGGGGCAGCGGGTACGGAAGCGGCAGCCCGATGGCGGGTTGACAGGCGAGGGCACGTCGCCCTGCAATATGATGCGGCGCCGTTTTTCCTCAGCCACCGGATCGGGGATGGGGACAGCCGAGAGCAATGCCTTGGAATAGGGGTGCAAGGGGTTGAGATACAACTCGTTGCGCTCCGCCAATTCAACGATGATGCCCAAATACATCACCGCAATCCGGTCGCTGATGTGCCGCACCATGGAAAGGTCATGGGCAATAAAGAGATAGGTCAGACCCAGTTCCCCCTGCAGGTCTTCCAACAGGTTGACCACCTGCGCCTGGATGGAAACATCCAGTGCGGAGATGGGTTCATCGCAGACAATCAGTTCGGGTTCCAGCGCCAAGGCGCGCGCCACGCCAATGCGCTGCCGCTGACCACCGGAAAATTCGTGCGGGTAACGGTTGGAAAATGCCGGGTTCAAACCCACCAATTCCAGCAGCCGCTCCACATGTGCCTGCATATCCTTGCCCTTGGCAACATTGTGAATGACCAGCGGCTCGCCAATGATTTCGCCCACCGTCATGCGGGGGTTCAGGCTGGCATAGGGGTCCTGGAAGATCATCTGCATCTTGCGGCGCATATGACGCAGTTCCTCGCCCTTCATGGTGACAAGGTTTTTATCCTGGAAATAAACCGAGCCGGAGGTGGGGCGGTGAAGCTGCAGGATGGTGCGCCCGGTGGTGGACTTGCCGCAGCCGGATTCGCCCACCAGCCCCAGGGTTTCGCCCTTATAGATATCGAAAGAGACGTCATCCACTGCGTGGACGGCGCCCACCTGCTTCATGAAGATGATTCCGCGCTTGATGGGGAAATGCTTGACAAGATTTTCTACGCGCAATAAAACTTGGGGTTCAGTCGAGGTCATTCGCGTGGTCTCCCGGTTTTGGTATCCACCCAGCAGGCAACCTGGTGATTGCCATCCAAATTAATCAGAGGAGGATTTTCCTGCAGGCAGCGTTCATAGGCAAAGGTACAACGCGGCGCAAAGGGGCAGGAAGTTGGTTTGGTCATGAGGACGGGCGGCAAGCCGTCAATGGAAACCAGCCGCCGCTGTTCAGTTTCATCCATGCGGGGCAGGCTGTGCAGTAACCCCTGGGTGTAAGGATGCAGTGGGGCTGCGTACAACGGCTTGACGGGGGCGGCTTCAATGATCAAGCCGCCATACATCACGTTCACCCGGTCTGCCAGCCCGGCAATGATTCCCAGGTCGTGGGTGATCCAGATGATCGCCATGCCCAGTTCATCCCGCAGCCGCTTGACCAGGTCCACAATCTGCGCCTGGATGGTCACATCCAGCGCAGTGGTGGGTTCATCGGCAATTAAAATCTGCGGGCTGCAGGTCAACGCCATGGCAATCATCACGCGCTGGCGCATGCCGCCGGAAAACTGGTGGGGATAATCGTTCAGCCGATCCTTGGCATTGGGGATGCCCACCATGGCAAGCATCTCCGCCGCCCGGTTCAAGGCAGCCTTGCGGGACAGTCCCATGTGAATCTCCAGCGGTTCCGCCACCTGCCGCCCAATGGTCAATACCGGGTTGAAGGAGGTCATGGGATCCTGGAAGATCATGCTGATCTGCGCACCACGGATATGACGGATTTCGTCCGGGCTCATCTTAAGCAGGTCTTTGCCCTGGTACATTGCCGTTCCTGCCACAACCTTGCCGGGGGGAACCGGGATCAGCCGCAGCATGGACATGACCGTAACGGATTTTCCGCAGCCGGATTCGCCCACGATGCCCAGTGTTTCACCTTCCTTCAGGTGAAAATCAACCCCATTGACGGCATGGACATATCCTTCACGCACTCGAAAGTGAGTTTCAAGGCCTTGCACATTGAGTAAATCGGCCATTCAGTAAACCTCTATGCAATTATCGGGATATTGGGGATTGAGACAGCAAGACATGCTGCTCTCCAGCCAATCTTGGCACAGAAAAGTATACTCTGATTCAGATGGCATGTCAAACAAGCAAAGATGAATATCACCCAAAAGGTGCGATAAATGATATCCCCCGATTATGACACCTGCCGGGAAGCAATGATAGCCGACAATGATGATATTCCCGGCACCCGGCTGATCTACGCGGCTGGAAACTCCATCCAGATCACGGTGCCGCCGCCCACCGCCGATTCCGCCCAGACCCTGCCGCCCTGGGCTTCCACCAGTGCCCTGACAATTGCCAGCCCCAGCCCGGATTCACCCGTTTCGGAATGGCGGGACTTGTCCACGCGGTGGAAACGCTCAAAAATATGCGGAAGTTCCTGCGGGGGAATGCCGGTTCCGGTATCCGCCACCTTCAGGCGCACCTTTCCGCCCGCTGCATCCGCCGAAAGGATGATTTCCCCACCAGCAGGGGTATAGCGGAAGGCATTACTCACCAGGTTATCCAGCACCTGCATCATGCGGGCGTCATCCAGGCGGAGTTGCGGCAGGGTCTCAGCGGCGTCCACCGAAAGGCGGATCTTCTGCTGGACAGCCTGGTGGGCAAAGACCGCCGCCACCCTTTCCAGCAGGCTGCGCGGGGAAAGGGTTTGCAGGTTTAACGACAGTTCCCCGGCATCCGCCTGGGAGAGCATGCGTAAATCCCCCACCAGGTGCTGAAGGCGATCCATCTCGGCATAAATCAGGTCCAGCCGTTCCGGGGTGGGTGCCAGCACACCATCCCGCATGGATTCAATATAGCCGGATACCACCGTCAGCGGGGTGCGCAGGTCATGGGCAATATCGGCGGTCATTTGGCGGCGTTGTTCCTGGACGCGCGCCACTTCGGCACTCATCCGGTTGAAGGACTCGGCGAGCTGTCCAATTTCATCCTGTGATTCCACCGCCACCTGCTGGTCATATATTCCGGCGGCGATCTGCCGGGTGGCGTGAGTGAGGGCGTCAATTGGGCGGGTGAGGGTGCGCGCCAACACCACGCCAACCACCATGGCTGCCGCCAGCGCCGCCAAAACCGCCAGCGCCAGGGCGCGGTTGGTGCGCTGCAGATACAGTTGTTCAGCCGCGCTGAAGACATTCACCTGCCGCGCCAGCAGCAGGGTCCCCACCCGGCTGCCGTCCACGCGGATGGGTTCGCCGTTGTTCAGAATCCGGAGCGGCAGCACGCTGCCCGCCGGGTAGCGCACATCCACCGGGACAATCACCACGCCATCGGCGTCCGCCAGCCCCACCAGGCGGCGGTCATCCTCCCGGCGGAGGTCGTTATCCTTGTCAGGGCGGTCTCCACCGGTAAAAAGATCGGTTACGTTGGGATTGGTTAAACTCGCCTGGCGCTGGATCATCAGCCAATAGTCTGCAACCCCATCCCAGGAGCCGTTGGCGGCATAATACTGCGACAGGGCGGTTGCCATGTTGGTGCGCTGCTGGTCCACGATAAACCGGGCGAAGCCATAGACGTTGGTCAGGCGGGCAATTGCCCCCACCAGGAGAGCGGTCAGGAACGCCACCAGGACGAAGGCAAGGGTCAACTTCCACAGGAGGGATTTTTTCATGGCAGCCTGGTTTCCTTGTGGAACCGGTAGCCGATGCCAAACACAGTTTCGATGTATGTCGGGTTGGATGGGTCCGGCTCCACCTTGGCTCTCAGGTTGCGGATATGAACGTTCAGGGTGGATTCCATCCCGGCAAAGCCGCTGTCGGCAAGGATATCCACCAGGTCGTTGCGGGTATGCACCTGCCCCGGAGAGCGCAGAAAGACCGCCAGCAGGTCAAATTCAATGGGGGTAAGGGCAACCGGCTGCCCCGCCACCGTCACTTCGTGGGTGCGGCTGTCCAGCAGAATCCGATCATCGGCGGAGCGCAGGACTTCAAAGCCTTCACCCGTCCCGGGTTCCCCGCGGCGAAGCACTGCCCGGATGCGCGCCGCCAGTTCCCGCATGCGGAAGGGCTTGATGATATAGTCATCGGCTCCCAGGTCCAGCCCCAGCACGGCATCGGTTTCCTCCTCCCGGGCTGTGATAATGATGATGGGTGTCTGGCGTTCCTGGCGGTAGGTGCGCAGGAACTGGTAGCCGTCCATTTTGGGCATCATGATATCGAGCAGAATCAGGTCGGGCGGGTCGTGCCGGGCAACTGCTAGCGCATGCTGCCCATCGGTTGCCGTCAGCACCCGAAAGCCCTGCTCCGCCAGGTATTCCTGCAACAGGTGCCGCACACTGGATTGATCATCCACCACCAGGATTGTTGTCGTCATCTTCCGTCCTTTTGCCTTTATGTTGACGGGTTAAGGGTATCACATCCTGGTTTATATTTGATATAGATTTGGTTTATCTTGCGTGTACGGAACGGGGAGGGATTTTTTCGGAATATACCGGATCTTTACCAGATTCAAATCACCTGCCTGTATCATCAGGACAGTAAGGGAATAACAACGACTTCTTCTCCTCCTTGCACAACCGGCGGGTCCTGGACAAACCCGCCGGATGCATTTAACCCCCGTGGGAAATATCCTGGTCACAGATGCGGCGGTAGCCGCAACGGGCGCAGCGCTGCACCTCGTCGTGGGAGCGGTCCACCTCCGCCTGTTTTTCACAGTGGCGCATTTCCTCCAGGGTTTCGTGGAGGCGTTCCTCCCAGGCGGGGGTATAGTCCACGGAAAAGGTGCGGTTGCGGTAATGCAAAATGCCGTATGGCGGGCGGACCTTGTGGACCAGTTCCACCAGGTAACAGTATGCCATCAACTGCATCAGGTGACCGGCATACGGCTCGGCGGGAGCAAAACCGCTTTTCACCTCCACCGGGATGATCCTGCCGCCCTGGCGCACCAGGTAATCGGGCTTGCCGGTGAGACCAGTTTCCGGGTCGTACAGTGCCTGCTCGTTTTTGCCCCACAGGCTGGGATCGGCATAAATCACCCTGCCGGTTGGCAGACCTGCCTTTTGCTGCCCGCGCCTGCCCAAAAAGAGCAGGAGAAACGCAACGACAAAAAGCAGAACGATGGGAATAAAGGAATCCATGTTGATCAGGGAAATACCCGGGCAGTCAGCCAGGCTGCCAGGGTAAGGATTGCCAGGAGCAGGAGAATCCAGCCCAGGGAGCGCAACAAACCGGCACCAAGCACCCGCCCGCCGTGTTTCTGGTGGAACCCGGTGCCTGCCGCCATTTCCGCCTGGTGATCGGATTCAATCCCCTGCAGGCGGTACCACCAGGCGCGGTGGCAGTACAGGAAGGAGCCAATCTCAGACGCCCTAATCGGGCGCATGGTCTTCGCCGTTTTCGGGCAGCATGGTCGCCAGGGCTTTCATCGAGCGGTGCAAACGCTCCTCCCGCAGGCTCAGCGTCAGGTCGCCGCGGGTGCGCTCGACGATGCCGCGAACCAGGTCGGTCTGTCGGCGCAAGCCGTAGGTGATGGCATCGGGATAATCAACGGTGATCAGCAGGGCATAGATTTCATCCATCCACGCCAACAGGCGCTCCGCCTCGGCGGAATACCCCTGCCGGAGGATATCCAGGCAGCGGCGGCGCAGTTCGCCCGGCACTTCCGCCAACCCATTGAGATAGGTGGCGTATTCGGTGCCCAGCATTTCGGGCGTGGGCAGGGGTTGATTTTCAATGATGGCGCAGGTCAGGCTGGCTTCGGCATATTCCTTGATGGCATCCTGGGTATAGCCGGAAAAGTACAGGTCGGGGAAGGGCTGCAGCGCCTGTTGAACCATCTGCACCAACCGGCGCGCTTCATCCAGGTGCTGGTGCGCAGGTTCGATTTCGCCGCGATGAATGGCACGGATGGCATGGGCAGCATTGCGGGTGATGAGCCGCGCCTGTGCCAGCGCTTCATCACGGGCGGCATTGCGGCTGCCAAACACCTGGTGAATGGTTTCATTTAAGTGATTGAGTTCGTCCATGGATCTCCTGTAAGACTGGGCAAGGGGAAACCAGGGCGGGGCAATTCCCCGCCCTGTTGTTTTCCGTGATCATCCACACCCCGGGACCGGCAGCGATCATTCAGAAGGCGGCGGCTCCGGCGGGTGAATATTGCGGAACAGGTCCGTGGCAAGGGACGAGTTGCCAGGCAGGTGGATTTCACCAAAGACCGTCTCGTAACGGGCGATGTTTTCCGTCAGGGCGCGCAGGAACAGCTTGGCGGCAATCGGGGACATCAACACCCGGGCAGCCACCGTCAGGTTGCCCTGCCCCGGCAGCATGCGGGAGAAATCCAGCACAAACTCCGAGGGGGTGTGGCTGATGCGGACGATGTTGGAATACACCGGCTCCAGGTCTTTGGGAAGCTCCAGCGGCGGTGGGTTTTGGGGTGGGTTGGTCATGGCGCCGGGTTAGAAGGGAATGTCCTCATCCGCCGGACCGGGAGCGCCCAAATCACCGGCATCACCCTCGCCCTCACCGCGCGGCGAGAGGAAGCGCACGGTATTGGCTGTAATTTCAAAGGAAGCACCCTGCGAGCCATCCTGCCGCTTGTAGAGCCGCGGTCCGCCGGACTGCGGATCTGCCTGCAGGCGACCTTCCACCAGGACCATTTTGCCCTTTTTGAGATAGGTGTTGCAGGATTCTGCCTGCTTGCCCCAGACAGAAACCCGGAACCAGATGGTATCCTTCTGCCGCTGCCCGGAGGAATCGGTATACTGCCGGTCGGTTGCAATGTTAAAGCTGGTAACGGCATCGCCGCTGGGTGAATAGCGCATCTCGGGATCTCGTCCAAGCCTGCCAACGACAATGATTGTGTGATAACTCATGTTTTCCTCCAAATTGTGTATGTGAATGTATGGGACCGTTCTTTGAATTGTACATGAGAATTAAAGGCTTTGCATAAAAATATGGCAGGGAATTTTTTATACCTGTGCGGTATTAAAAATCGGGGCGGGAAAAATCTCCCGCCCCGCCTGGGTGAATTGTGCTGGTGAAATCATTCCACCAGTTGGATCGAATTACTTAGGCAACTTTGATGTCAATCTTCCGCGGTTTGACTTCCTCCGCCTTGGGGAGCCGCAGAGTCAGCACACCGGCATCGTAGCTGGCTTCAATCCTGTCCGATTCCACCTGGGTGGGAATGGCAATGCTGCGGCAGAAGGAGCCCCAGCGGCGCTCGCGCAGGTGATAGTGGGCGTTTTCCACTTCCTGGTCTTCCTTCACATCCCCGCGGATGGAAAGCACACCATCCTTGAAGGTCACATCAATATCTTCCGGTTTGACGCCCGGGATAGTCGCCTTGATGAGATAAGCTTCGTCCTGCTCGGCAACATCCAGTGCCAGGGACCAGGCAGGCTCCGGCACGGCTTCACCATCATTCATCCAGCGGTCCATCAAGGCACGCATTTGAGACATTTCACGATACGGATTCCAACGAGCTAACATGACACACCTCCTAAACAAGTATAAGGAATGAATGGTTTTATTTGTGTTTACAACTGGGATTATAGAAAAGTAGTATCAGAATTGGATCAACAGGATATAGGAGAAATATAAAAATGTTCTGTGTTAGAATCACGCGCATGGCTGCATTTTCCCTGCTGCTGGCTTCCAATTCCCCGCGCCGCCGGGAACTGCTGGGCTGGACCGGCTGGCAATTCACCACCGCCCCGGCGGACCTGGACGAACGCCCGCTGCCCGGCGAATCCCCGCTTGCCCACGTGGAGCGGCTGGCGCAGGGCAAGGCGCACAAGGCAGGGTTAACCGCCCCGCAGGATGTGCTGGTGGTGGGCGCGGATACCATCGTGGTGGACGACGGCAACATCCTGGGCAAGCCCGCCCATGCCGCCGATGCCGCCCGCATGCTGGAACAGCTGCGCGGCCGCACCCACACCGTCCACACTGCGTTGGCGGTCTTCCGCCCGGCGGACGGCGCCCTGCTGGCAGACCGCTGCGATGCCAATGTGCCGATGCGCAGCTACACCACCGCCGAAGTGGAGGCATATATCGCCACGGGCGACCCGCTGGACAAGGCGGGAGCCTATGCCATCCAGCATGCCGGGTTCCACCCGGTAACCGGCTTTCGGGGCTGTTTTGCCTGCGTGATGGGCTTTCCTCTCTGCCACCTGGTGCGCACCCTGCGCAAATGGAATGTTCACCCGCCGGTGGATGTGCCGCAGGTCTGCCAGGCGGGCTTGCAGTATGACTGCCCGGTATTTGCGCAGATCCTGGCATGATCCCCGGGACACCGGAAAAGTCATTATAATTACCGTAAATACCATTGCCTGCAAACTAACGAACGGGAACCCTGGAGGTGCCCTTTCATGATGAAATTGAAACGCTGGATACTTCTGCTAATCCTGACTGTCCTTGTGGCAGGCTGCACATCCCCCACAGTGCAATCCACCCAGCCCGGTGGAACCACCGCCACCCTGCCCCCACCGATCCTGCGTACCACTGCCGCCCCCGATGCCATCCCTGCCGCCCGGGCGTTCCTGGACGCATGGGAAACAGAGGATTACCCTGCCATGTACGGCATGCTCTCCCTGCTCAGCCGGGACGCAATCAGCGAGGAAACCTTCACCAACCGGTACAGGGATATAGCCAATACCATGAACCTGGTATCCCTGGAAACAGAAACGCTTTCCTCGCTGATCAGCAGCCCGACCCAGGCACAGGTGGGCTATCGTGCCACGTTCACCACCGCCCTGGTGGGTGAGTTGACACGCGAGATGCAGATGAACCTGACCCTGGAGGACAATACCTGGAAGGTCGCCTGGGAGGACGGCATGATCATGCCGGAACTGCGCGGTGGCAACCGGTTATACATGGATGTCAAAATCCCCACGCGCGGGAATATTTACGACCGCAATGGCAGCGCGATTGTGATGGAAGGGGAAGGGGTTGCCCTGGGAATTGTACCGGGGCAGATTGACCCCGACCGCGAGGGACGGCTGTTGAGCGAATTGAGCAGCCTGACCGGTTTTACCACCCAGTATCTCCAATCCCTCTATGAATTCGCCGCGCCGGACTGGTACATCCCGGTGGGCGATGCCTCCGCCCAGGCAGTGCGGCAACGCTGGGATGTCCTTTCCACGCTGAGCGGGCTGGTGATGAATTTTTATGACACGCGCTATTACCTGAACGGTGGCACCGCGCCGCATGTTACCGGCTATGTGCAGCCCATTCCCGCCGAAGCGCTGGAGGAATATCAACGCCAGGGCTACCTGGGCGATGAAAAGGTGGGCATGGCGGGGCTGGAGGAATGGGCGGAGGAAGACCTTGGCGGGCGGCGCGCTGCTTCGCTCTTTGTCATTGACACCAGCGGGCAGTTCCTCAGCCGCCTGGCGCAGGTGGATGCCATTCCATCCGCCAGCATTACCACCACCATTGACAAAAACCTGCAGGTGGAAGTGCAGAAAGCGTTGGCGGATTTTCGCGGGGCAATCGTGGTCATGGAACGGGACACCGGCAGGGTGCTGGCAATGGCATCCTCGCCCTCGTTCAACCCCAACCTGTTTGACGCCAACAACTACAACAGCGCCTGGATGCTGGGCGACATGCTGAACGCCGCCGAGAACCGCCTGTTCAACCGCGCCGCCCAGACCGGTTACCCACTGGGCTCGGTCTTTAAAATTATCAGCATGGCGGCGGCAATGGAAACCGGGATTTTTACCGAAGAATCGGTCTATGAATGCGGCTATACCTTCAACGACCTGCCCGGCGTCACATTCTATGACTGGACCTATGAAAAAGAGGTTGCCGCCAGCGGCACCCTGACCCTGCCGGAAGGCTTGATGCGCTCCTGCAACATCTGGTTCTACCACATTGGGCTGGAACTGAACCAGATGGGGCGTCCCAATGCCATCACCGACATGGCGCTGGCATTTGGGCTGGGCAAACCCACTGGCATTGAGGGAATCCCGGAAATCGCCGGAAGCGTCCCCTACCCCGCCACCGAAGCCGACTCGGTGCAGCAGGCAATTGGACAGGGCGCCATGCTGGTGACCCCGCTGCAGGTGGCTGCCTTCATTGCTGCCATTGGCAATGGCGGAACTCTCTACCGACCGCAGGTGGTGGAAAAAATCAGCCTGCCCGACGGCACCAACACCTATGAATTTGAACCCGTTGAGAACGGTACGCTGCCGGTCTCGGAAAACACCCTGGATGTGATCCAGCGCGCCATGCGCAGTGTGGTTGCCAACACGCGCGGCACGGCATACTATGCCCTGGCAGGACTGAATGTTCCCATCTACGGCAAGACCGGCACCGCCCAGAATCCATTCGGCGACCCACATGCCTGGTTTGCCGGGTACACCAACACCAACCGCGAGGACAAGCCCGATATTGCCGTGGTGGTGCTGGCGGAAAATGCCGGAGAGGGTTCCGAAATTGGCGCGCCCATCTTCCGGCGGGTGGTGGAAGTCTACTACACCGGCAAGCCCTCCCGCCTGTACCCGTGGGAATCGAGTTATTACGTCACCCGGACGGAGACACCCGAACCGTAGCCCATGTCCGAGCTGATTGTTGGGACTGTCGTCCGTTACCAGAGCGGTTTTTACACCGTCCAGATTGGGAATCGCCGGGTGCTCTGCCAGCTTCGCGGGCGGCTCAAGCGCGGACCTGCCAGGGCGGACCTGGCTGCCGTGGGGGATACCGTGGAAGTGCAGCTGCTGGAGGATGGCAGCGGCAGGATTGATGTCATCCAGCCGCGGCACAGTGAACTGGTGCGGCTGGCGCCCACCCCGCGCGGGGATTACCGCCAGGTGCTGGTGGCAAACCTCGACCAGGTGGTGCTGGTGTTTTCGTGTACCCAGCCCGCCCCGCGCCTGCGCATGCTGGACCGCTTCCTGGTCATCTGCGAGAAACAGGGTTTGCCCGCGCTGATCGCCGTCAACAAGGTGGACCTGCTGGATGAAGCCCAAGCAGCGGAACTGTTCTCCATGTACCCGCCGCTGGGCTACCCCGTCCTGCTGCTCTCCGCCAAAACCGGGCTGGGGATTGACAAACTGCGCCAACGGCTGACAGGCAGGATGACCGGGCTGGCGGGACCTTCGGGCGTGGGTAAATCCAGCCTGCTGAACGCCATCCAGCCGGAACTGGGGCTGCACGTGCGCGAGATTGGCAGCTACGGCAACCGCGGGCGGCACACCACCGTGGTGCGGGAACTCCACGCCCTGCACAGCGGGGGATACGTGGCAGACCTGCCGGGGCTGCGTTCGCTGGCATTATGGGATACCCAGCCGGAGGAACTGGACGGCTATTTCCCCGAACTACGGGAACTGGTCTCCGCCTGCCGGTACAATGACTGCACCCACCAGAACGAACCGGGCTGCGCTGTACGGCAGGCAGTGGAAAACGGCACTGTCCACCCGGACAGGTATGAGTCCTACCTGCGGCTGCGGGCGGGACAGGAATAATTCCACTTCTCAAGTAATATCACAGGGCACCCTGCCGTGGCAGGATGCCCTGTTCTGTTTCTTCTTCACCTGCCTGGAGGAATTTACACTTCCTCCAACGCATAGCGGTTTTTCAGAAAAGTATCCGCCGCCTCCCGGAAAAGGAAGTGCAGCAGCAGGTCCTTGTGAGTGCGGACAAACGGCAGCCGGACTGGCTCTTCCAGTACAGGCATCAGGTAGGATGCCGGGCGGTAGCGCAGCGGTTCCTCGGCTTCGCCCAGCACCTTGCGGACCACTTCGGGATTGGGCTGGGCAGGCGTGCGCCCAAATTCGCCCCGCAGCAGCATGCGAAATTCATCGGAGGCATGGGCATATTCCTCGCCCATGATCAGGTTAAAGGCAGCCTGCGAGCCAACGATCTGGCTGGTGGGTGTGACCAGCGGGACATAGCCCACATCCCGGCGCACGCGGGGAATTTCGGTCATCAGCCGGTCGAGGATATCATCCCGCCCCATGGAGCGGAGCTGGGATTGCAGGTTGGAAAGCATACCGCCGGGGATCTGGGAATCAAAGATGCGGTCATCGTAATCGGGATAGCCCAGTTCCTTGAGCATTGTGCGGGAAAGCGCCAGGGCAGTTTCCATGTTCTCAGGGATGGGCGTGCTGACCAGCCGGAGGATTTCCTGGACCTGGTGGCGGTTGATATCTTCAAACATCACCGGGCGGTAATACTTGCCATGATAGGAAATGTGGGTTTTTAATTCATCGAAAATGCGGAAGAGTTCCGCCTGCGCCTGGATGACGAAGCGTTTTTCCAGCCCGTGTTCCAGCCCCAGTTCCTCGGCAAAGACAATCAACAATTCCACCGGGGGGTGCGAGGAACCGCCAGCAAACGGAGTGATGGCGCAGTCAATGGAATCCACGCCATAGACCATGCCAATCACTGCATTCAACAACCCCACGCCAGTGGTGGTATGGGAATGCAGGGCAATCGGCAGCGAGGTATTTTGGCGCAGCCTGCGGATGAGGGCAACGGCATCAACGGGGTGCAGCAAGCCAGCCATATCCTTGATGGCAAGCTGGTCAGCGCCCATTTCCTCCAGGCGGCGGGCATAGTCCACAAAATAATCCACGGTATGCACCGGGCTGACGGTATAGGAGAGAGCGGCTTCGGCTTTGGCACCGTATGCCTTGGTTGCCAGCAGGGCAATCGTCAGGTTGCGTTCATCATTCAGGGCATCAAAAATACGCATGACGCCCACGCCCGATTCAACTGCCTGCTTGATAAAGGAGATCACCAGGTCATCAGGGTAGGGCTGGTAGGCAAAGAGATTCTGCCCGCGCAGGAGCGCCTGGATTTTCCCCGAACCGCCCAGGATACGGGCATAGGCTTCCAGCCGCTCCCAGGGGTCTTCATTTAAAAAGCGAATGCAGGAATCAAGGATGGCGCCGCCCCAGAGTTCCATGCGGGTGTAACCGGCGCGCTGCAGCATGGGCAGGATGCGCAGGGTTTGTTCGCGCGTCATACGGGTGGCGGCAATGCTCTGATTTCCGTCGCGCAGGGTTAAGTCCGTCAATTGGATGGATTTTGTCATTCATTCACCTGTAAATTGTTTTTCCAAAACTGCCAGCGGCAGGAACAATCCAACAATGGCATAAATCGTACCAGTCTCAAATTATAAACCAGGTGAATGCAAATTTGTCTGACATTTATAACCATTCCGGGGGGTCAAACCTCTTAATCCAATCCGCGCTGGAAGGTCCACCTGCCTTCACGCAAGGTGGTTCCGTGGATTGCCCGGATGATGTGGTTCAGTCCCGGGAACGCGTAGGGCGCGGTTTGCGGGGTGCGGCGGGTGCCGGGCGGTAGGATGGCGCCAGGATGGCGTGGATGGTGCACAGCCGCGAATCCAGCATGCGGCTGCGGATGCGCGGGTCAATTTCCTCCAGCGATGCAGCGGTGGTGATCACCAATGGCAGGCGGGCATTATAGCGGTAGTTGAAAATCTGGTAGAGCTTTTCCCGCGCCCACGGGGTGGCGGACTGCGTCCCCAGGTCATCCAGGACGAGGAGCGGGGTGGTGCGCACTTCGTCAAACACCCGGTCGTAGGTTGTGCGGCTGGTGGGGCTGAAGGTGGAGCGGAGATGATCCAGCAGGTCGGGGACCACCACGAAGAGCGGCTCCTCACCCATCCCGGTACGGTAGTTGCCAATCGCCGCCGCCAGGTGGGTCTTGCCGCAGCCATATCCGCCCATCAACACCAGCCAGCCGGAGGGGCGCTCGGCATACAGCTGGGCAGCCCGGAAGGCTTTTTCCAGGCTGACCTGCTGGTCTTCCGGCAGTTTTTCACGCTCACGCAGGCTGAAATTGCCAAAGGTGCGGTCGACAAGCAGCTTGAGGGCGGAAAGCCCGGGTGAGGAGTCCGGCGGTGCGATGGGGGCGCGGTAATCCGGCGCCTGGATGTAAATCACGGTGGAAAGGTCGGGGTTCTGGATGCGCGAGGCAATCCGCCCGTCCAGTTCCGCCAGTTCCTGGTTGCTGGTCACCACCGTGGGCAGGCGGTGGATGGAACGATAGTCAATCACCTGGAAGAGTTTTTCCTGTGCCCAGGGCGTGGCATTCTGGGTTCCCAGGTCATCCAGCACGAGGAGCTGGATGTTGCGGATTTCTTCAAAGCGCACTTCAAACGAGGTTTCCGGGTCCTGGTAGGCATAACGCAGCCAGTCCAGCAGGTCGGGAACGGTCAGAAAGAGGGTGGGAATACCGCGCCGGACCACGGCATGGGCAATTGCCGCCGCCAGGTGGGTCTTGCCGCAGCCATAGCCGCCCATCAACACCAGCCAGCCGTCAAGCGATCGGGCGTAGGCTTCCGCCAGGCTGCGCGCCTGCCGGAGCGATTCCGCCTGGGCATCGCCCAGGCTGCCACGCCCTTCGGTGCGGAAGGTGTCAAACTGGCAGGTCTCAAAGGCAGCCAGGTTACTCAGGCGGTACAGGCGCTGGTGGGCAGCCTCCTCCACCGCCTCCTGCCGGCAGACGCAAACCTGCAGCCTGCCAAAGCGGGGATCGTCCATGGGCACATCCAACCGCACAAACCCCAAGTCATTGCAGATGGGGCAGCGGGGCGTGGCGGCATCTGCAGCCGGTTCAGTGCTCGATGTAGTCACCGAATTCTCCCTCGACATACCGGTGGCGATCTTTTTCAGATTCTCCTGGATGTTTCCCATCGCTTGTTCCTCTCTCCATCCGCCTCCGCAGGATGGCTTCAACGTAGCGCCAGTTGCGGGCATTTGCCTGCACCGCCTGGCGCAAGGCATCTTCAATCCACGCCGCCGGGTAAGTCTGTTCGGCATCCCGCAGGATATCCGCAATCAGCGGGGTGAGCGGACCAATGTTTTCTTCATACAGGCGGAAAATATTGGGGCGTTCCAGTTCCAAGCGAATTTCCGGGTGCGAGCCGTCTTCCGGCTGCCAGGTGCCCTTGAGCAAGCCCTGGTAGGCAGCCCTGCCGCGCGGGGTATTGAGAAAATACAGGGAGTCGCCCGTCTCCCCCTGGGCTGGTTGGGCACGCAGCAGGGTGCCGCGCCGTACCGCCCGGTCCAATGCGCCCGGAAGCGCTTCCGCACCGCCGGGCAGCCCTTCCAGCAGGCGGGAATCTTCGGCAAAATCCCGCCCGGTCAGGTAGCGCAGGCTGCCCTCCTGCCGGCTGAGGTGCCAGAAGGCATAGAGCGTCACCTTCAATTCGCCCAGGTCGTCCACCTGCGGCAGAAGCTCGGCAAAGAAAGCCTCCGGCAGGGGCGTCGTCCTGGTTTTGGAAGAGGAAAACCCGGCAAACGGCATTCCGTCTCCTACCTGTTGCGCCTGCCCGGGGCGGGTGGCAGCGTGGATGTTTCAGCGTTGTCGAACCGCGCCAGGTTGTTGCGGAAGACCAGTTCAATCCCGGGGTGGGTGGGACCGTTGCGGTGCTTGGCAACAATGATTTCCGCCACGTTCTGGCGGGGATTATCCTTATCCAGCGCGTCGGGGCGGTTAATGAACATGACAATATCGGCATCCTGTTCCAGGCTGCCGGATTCACGCAGGTCGGACAGGATGGGTCGCTTGTCGGTGCGCTGCTCCACGGCGCGGGAAAGCTGCGCCGCCGCCAGCACCGGGACCTTCAATTCGCGCGCCAGGATCTTGAGGTTGCGCGAGATGTAGGAAACTTCCTGGACGCGGTTGTCGTTGCGGGTATCACTGGACATGAGTTGGAGGTAATCCACAACGACCAGGTCCAGCCCGTGTTCCAATTCCAACCGGCGGCACTTGGTGCGAAGCTGCATGGGTGTGAGTGCAGGGGTGTCATCCAGCCAGATTTCCGTCTCCCCCAGCACTTCAATGGCGTGCACAAACAACTGCCACTCGTCCGGGTCCAGCTTGCCGGTGCGCATCTTCTGGGTGTCGATGCCCGTCTCCTGGGCAATCAGGCGCTGGACAAGCTGCTCGTTGGACATTTCCAGCGAGAAGATTGCCACACGCTTCTTGTGCTTGAGGGCGGCATTCTTTGCCACCGAGAGCAGAAAGCCAGTCTTGCCCATGCCGGGTCGCCCGGCAATAATCAGCAGGTCGGATTTTTGCAATCCACCCAGTACCCGGTCCAGGTCCAGCAGACCGGTGGGAACCCCCATGATTTCCTCATCGTGGCGGGAGCGCTGGTCCACCTGGTCAAAATAGGCGCTGACCACCACCTGGATGGGCTTGATATCCCGCTGCGCCTGGTCTTCCTTGAGACCAAAGATGGCTTTTTCCGCTTCGCCGATGATGGTATCCAGTGACTGGTCGCGGGTGTGCGCCATGCGCGCCAGGTTGTTGGCGGCGGTGAGCATGCGGCGGCGGATGGACATTTCCTTGACCACCTCGCCATAAGAAACAGCATACATGGCGGAAGGGGTCTGGTTGACCAGTGAGATCAGGTACGCCCTGCCGCCAATTTCCTCCAGCTGGCTGTGTTCCTCCAGGTCGTCCGCCACCAGCAGCAAATCCAGCGGCTGGCGGTGCTCCGAGAGCCGGATCATTGCCTCCCAAATCCAGCGGTTGCGGATGATGTAAAAATCATCCGCTGACAAGAAGACCGCCAGGTCAAAAAAGACCTCACGGTTGATCAGTACGGCACCCAGCACCGCCTCTTCCGCCTCGCGGCTGTGGGGGAGCTGCTGAAGATCGGCAGGGGTCTCGTCGAACGGGGGAATGTCACTCATGGGGTTTCCCCAGGGTCGTCACCAGGCACATCCGGTCCCTCTCCACCGGGCTGGTCGCCGGGGAGGTCAAAGTTGAGATTATTCAGGAAGCTCTCAAATACATCCAGGTGACCTTCGTGTTCCTCCGGTTCCTCCTCTGCAACAGCAGCGGAGGGGGCTTCGTGTTCCTGCTGGATATCCTCCTCCGGCACGATGGCGGCTGTATTCATCACGTCTTCCGCCACAAAAATGGGGGCATGAACGCGGGCAGCCAGCGCCAGGGCATCGGAGGGACGGGAATCCACCCGCACCTCGCCGCCTTCCACTTCCAGCACCAGCACACCGTAGAACACGTCCTCCTGCAGGGCAACCACTTCCACCCGTTCCAGCCGGACGTTGAGATGGGTGAGAATATTCCGCACCAGGTCGTGGGTCTGTGGGCGGGCGACTTCAATCTCCTGCAGGGCGATGGTAATCGCCTCCGCCTCAAATGGACCAATCCAGATGGGCAGGTAGCGTTCCTGGTCCACCTGGCGCAGGATGACAATCCGCTGCTGGTTGGTCAAATTCACGCGTATGCTGTCAATCACCACTTCAATCATTGTCAGATCCCTCCGCAGGCTATTGTGGCTGCATGATTATTCTAACACGGCGGGGGATGGGATGCAATCGGGCGGGGTGCCGGGGCGGAGAATTTTAATATTAATAAATTGAAAGTGCTTCCCCCCATATATGGCAACTCATCTTAAAGAAATGACCCCCAAAACCCTTGCATTTGTTAAGTTTAAGGTATAATGATTTCACTTCGCAAGCCCGGGTTACCCGGGCGGAACACCCTGCTGCAGGCATTGACAAGCCGGCATCCATATCGGCGACATCTCATGATGGGGCAACGAGCGAGAACGAGTGCCCTGCAAAGCGATCCAATACCAGGGAGAATCCTAGTGACAGTGAACCGGGCGAAAATTCTTTTAATCGAGGGAAAACGGTCAGAACACCCTTCCCTGCTGGTGCCGTTAACCAAGAAGGGCTTCCTGGTGGAATCCGTGCCCAATGGCAGCGCGGCGCTGGCGCGGCTGGGAGAAATCCACCCGGATCTGATCATCATTGACGCCGCCTCCATGCGCACCAGCGGGAAGCGTATCTGCCAGTCACTGCGGGCGAACGCACCCCGCGTGCCGCTGGTGTTGATCCTGGCAGAGGGCAGCCCCAAGGATGAAAGTACGGATGCCAATGTGATGCTCAACCTGCCCTTTACTCCGCAGAAACTGCTCAACCGCATCAAGCACCTGCTGCCAACCGCGCAGAAAGATGTTTTACAACTCGGTCCGCTGCAGCTGAACATCCAGCAGCGCTGGGTGAAATGCGGCGAAAAACAATCCCGGCTGACGCCCCGCCTGGTGGTCCTGCTTAAAATGTTGATGGAACATCCCGGCGAGATGATCCCGCGCGAAACGCTCTTCCGCCAGGTATGGGATACCACCTACGCCGGGGACATGCGCACGCTGGATGTGCATATCAGCTGGCTGCGCCGAGCCATCGAGGATGACCCCTCACACCCGCGCTATATCAAGACGCTGCGGGGCATTGGCTACCGGCTGGACGTGGAATAATCAAAAAAAAGAGGTGCCGGAAAGGCACCTCTTATTATTTAATCAAATAATAACAACGTTGGTTGTGGGGATTACCCCCACCCCAACCCGCGCACCAGCGCCAGCAGCAAACCACCGGCAATCACGCTGCCGAGCTGTCCAGCGGTATTGGCGCCCATGGCATGCATCAGGATGAAGTTCTCAAAATCCTCCTCCTGTGCCATCCTGGCGGAAAGCCTGCCTGCCATTGGGAAAGCGCTGATGCCGCATGCCCCAATCAGCGGGTTGATCTTCCAGCCGGAGAGAACACACATCAGCTTGCCAAACAGCAGCCCGGTGATCGTATCAATCACAAACGCCAGCAGACCCAGTCCCAGGATCATCAAGGTCTGGAATTGAAAGCCGGTTTCGGGGCTGTAGAGGAAGCTCTCCGCCGTCATGGTGGCGCCAATTGCCAGCCCCAGGAACAGCGTGGAGATGTTGATGATTTCGTTCTGCACGGACTTGTTGAGCCGGTCCACCACGCCCGATTCCTTGATCAGGTTGCCCAGCATCAGCGAGGCGATCAGTGGGGCGGCATCGGGGGCAATCAGGCTGATGACCACGGTGACGATTACGGGGAAGAGCACCACGCCCAACCGGGAAACTTCGCGCGGGGCATAGTCCATCCGCACCAACCGTTCCTTGCGGGAGGTCATCAGTTTCATGATGGGCGGCTGGATAATGGGAATGAGGCTCATGTAGGAATAGGCAGCCACCGCCACCGGTCCCAGCATATAGGGGGCAAGCTGCGAGGTGACAAAAATGGCGGTCGGTCCATCAATGGCTCCGATGACGCCAATGGAGGCGGCTTCGTTCATCTCGAAGCCCAGCAGGACTGCCAGCAGCAGGGTGCCATAGATGCCAAACTGACCCGCCGCGCCCAGCAGCACCAGCTTGGGCTGCGCCAGCAGCGGGCGGAAGTCGATCATGGCGCCCACGCCCACAAAGATCAACAGGGGGAACAACTCGGTGGCAATTCCCGCCTGGTAAATCCAGTACATCCAGCCGCCCTCCTGGTAGGCGGACATGCCCAGGTTGGCGAAGACGCAGCCCACGCCAATCGGCAGAAGCAGGACGGGTTCAATTTCCTTTGCCACCGCAAGGTACACCAGCACACAGCCCAGCGCAATCATCACGCCGTTTGCCCACGTGAAATCGGTGAACCCTTTGATGAGATATCCAATGACCTGGGTGAAATCCATGTGATTGCCCCGTTATTCCGAAAATTCCACCAGCGGCTGACCATGCTTGACATGGTCACCCACCGCCACCAGCACCGAAGCAATCACACCATCGCGGTTGGAACGGATGGCATTTTTCATCTTCATGGCTTCCAGCGTCAGTAATTCCTGACCAGCTTTGATGGCATCGCCGGGCTTGACTGCCACGGCAACAATCACACCGGGAATGGGGGCGGGGACAACTTTGCCGGAAGCACCCCCGGCTGCGGGAGCATGTGCAGCCGGAGCCGGACGGGGAGCCGCAGGAGCAGCCACTACGGGCGCAGGTGCAGCCGCCACCGCCATGGGCTGGCTGGCTTCGTCCAGCATCACCTCAAAGGTTTCACCATCCACCGTGGCAAGAATCGGTCGGGCTTGCAGGTCGCCGACCTCGACTTCAAATGTGTGTTCACCAATCCGGATTTTCATTTTCATGATGCATTACCTCGGGGTTTGCGGGTGTACATGGTATTTCGTTGCGTCAGGCGGGCGGATCGCAGGACTGCCTGCCATGGGGAGATGGCGTCCGTTTCCGGGGCGCGGGAAGCCGGACTGCTCTTTTGCAGCGCCAGGGCAGCCGCAACTGCGGCAGCGGCAGCGCGCATTTTCAGGGAGAGCAAATCCTCCGCCGGAGCCGGGAAGGAATCGCCATTTGGGTAGGTGTCCGCGGTTTCTTCCGGTGTTTCAGCATCTTCTGCTGCCACCTTGCGATCCGCAGTGACCTTTACAAGCAGCGCCATAAAGCCCCACAGCAGGACGATGACTACAAAAACCAGTCCCATCCCAATCAGGGTGATCCACAGCGCGCCGACAATGGGTTCCATTTGCATGACAGGTCTCCTTGGGATCAGACCGGCATGTTGCCGTGCTTGCGGGGCAGTGCCTGGACGCTCTTGTCGCGCAGGGCGATGAGGGCGGCAATCACCCGCTGGCGGGTTTCGCGCGGCTCGATGACATCATCGATGTATCCAGCGTTGGCTGCCGCATAGGGATTGCAGAAGCGTTTGCGGTATTCCTCCACCAGGCGGGCACGCTCGGCGGCAGGGTCGGCGGCTTCCTTGATCTGGCGGCGGTAGAGGATGTTGGCGGCACCCTCAGCACCCATCACGGCAATTTCCGCGGAAGGCCAGGCAAAGGTCACATCGGTGCCCATATACTTGCTGGACATGACGACATATGCGCCGCCATATGCCTTACGGGTGACAATGCTGATCTTGGGCACGCTTGCCTCGGCATAGGCATACAGCACCTTGGCGCCGTGCCGGATGATGCCGCGGTATTCCTGGTCGGTGCCGGGGATGAAGCCGGGCGAATCCACAAAGGTGACAATCGGGATGTTGTAAGCGTCGCAGAAGCGGACAAAGCGGCAGATCTTGTCGCTGGCGTCAATGTCAATGGCGCCGCCCATCACATCCGGTTCCTGCGAGACAATCCCAACCGGCATGCCGCCCATCCGCGCCAGCCCCACGATGGCATTGCGGGCAAACCCGCCCAGCAGTTCCAGGAAGGAGCCGCTGTCCACGATATAAGGAATGGCATTGTGCATGGAATACGGCACACCCGGATCCATGGGGACCAGCTGGTTGAGGCTTTCGTCCATGCGGGAGACCGGGTCGCCGGTATCGGCAAACGGGGGATTTTCCACGTTGTTGTTGGGGAGATAGCTGAGCACCTTGCGCACGGTTGCCAGTGCCTCCTGGTCGGAGGGGGCGGTCAGGTGTGCCAGCCCGCTGACGGTGTGGTGCGTCATGGCTCCGCCGAGGGTTTCGGCGTCCACTTCCTCGTGCGTGACGGTCTTGATCACATCGGGTCCGGTGAGGAACATGTAGGACTGTTTCTCCACCATGATGATGATGTCCGTCAAAGCGGGGGAATAGGAGGCACCACCGGCGCAGGGTCCCATGATCACGCTGATCTGCGGGACAATTCCAGAATACTGGGCGTTGCGCCGGAAGATTTCGGCATATCCGCCCAGGCTGCGAACACCTTCCTGGATGCGCGCCCCGCCGGAGTCGATCAAGCCAATGATGGGAGCGCCGTTGCGCACCGCCAGGTCCATCACCTGGCAGATCTTGTGGGACTGCATTTCACCCAGCGAACCGCCCTGGACAGTAAAATCCTGGGAATAGACGTACACCGTCCGCCCATCAATCCTGCCAAAGCCAGTGATCACACCGTCACCGGGGGTTTTGTTCGGCTCGGGGCTGGTTTCATCGTGCCCCTGGACGACAAAGGGTTCCACCTCCTGGAAGGTGCCGGGGTCCAGCAGGATGTCCACCCGCTCGCGGGCAGTCAGCTTGCCCTTGGCATGCTGGGCAGCAATTCGTTCTTCGCCGCCGCCCTGGCGGGCTTTGGCGCGCATCTCGCGCAGTTCCAGTATTCGGGGATCTTCTTCAGGCATGCGATATCCTCTTCATCAGAAAGTGAGATCAATCCAGTGGGGGGATTCTCCACCGGGTAAATTATACGATGAATCAGAGGATTGAACGGGTGAGGAAGGCATGGATTTCGCCTGATAAAACTCACAGGTTTTGGATCCACCGGAAAACAGCAACCATCGGTCGGCATCCCCAAGCCATTGCGTTTATAATCAAGCGCATGCAGCCATTGATTCTTATGCTGGCAGGCTCCTTTCAGCCTTCAGGAAATATCCCCCACGATGCCGCCAATTTTCTCGGCATGCATCATCTCCCGCAAATCATCCAGCACTCTGTCGAGGTGGCAGCGGAAGCCGCCCGCCTGGCAGCCCGGTTCGGCGTGGATGGCAGAAAGGCGGAAACTGCCGCCTGGCTGCATGATATCAGCGCGGTCATCCCCACCAGCCAGCGCCTGGAATCCGCCCGAGGGCTGGGAATTGCGGTTCTACCCAAGGAAGCCGCCTGCCCGATGATCTTGCATCAAAAGCTCTCCGCCGTGCTGGCAGCGGACCTTTTTTCAGTGACGGACCCGGCGGTGCTTTCTGCAATTGCCTGCCACACCACCCTCAAGCCCGGTGCGTCCCCGCTGGACATGCTGGTTTTCATCGCGGATAAGCTCGCGTGGGACCAGCCCGGTGAACCGCCTTACCTCTCCCAACTGCAAGCCGGGCTGGCGGTTTCGCTCCAGAAGGCAGCGGCTGCCTTCCTGATGCACCTGTGGGAGCAGCGGGCAGACCTGCCGGTCTGGCACCCCTGGACGGAAGCTGCCTGCCGGGATCTTGTCGGGTTGGAATAAATCATCCTGCTGGAGGTATTCCCATGCACATCCTGGTGACTGGTTTTGAACCCTTCGACGGCAGCCCCGTCAACCCCTCCATGCTGGCAGCGGAGGCGCTGGCACAGACCCCGCCGCCCGGGCTGGCGGTCACAACCGCCATTCTGCCGGTTGACAGGCTCGGAAGTCCCACCCGCCTGCTGGAGGCACTGCAAACTGTCAATCCCCGGGCAGTGGTCTGCCTGGGAGAAGCGGGCGGGCGCGCCGCCATCTCCATTGAACGGGTGGCGGTGAACCTGATGGATTACCGCATTCCCGATAACCGGGGCGAGACCGTCACCGATCAGCCAATTGATCCCGCCGGACCGGCGGCATACTTTTCCACCCTGCCCGTGCGAGCCATGCAGGAAGCCATCCTGGCGGCTGGCATCCCGGCGGAACTGTCACTGACCGCCGGGGCATACCTCTGCAACCAGGTGATGTACACCCTGCTGCACCACCTGGCACAGACCGGGCAAACCATCCCGGCAGGGTTCATCCACCTGCCCTCGCTGCCGCAGCAGGCTGTGCTGCGCGGCAAGCCCATGCCCACCCTGGGGCTGGAGACCATCCTGGCGGGATTGCGGGCTGCCCTGGCAGTTCTTGCGCGCCAGGCTGTGCTATAATCCATCGTATGCGGTTCCTGATTACCGGCGCGGCGGGTTTTTTGGGATCAGCACTGGCGAATCACCTGGTGCGCGGGGGGCATATGGTGCGCGGCGTGGACGACCTGTCCACCGGTGATCCGTCCGTGTTGCTGCCCGAGGTGCAGTTCACCCGGGGCGATGTGAACGACCGCCCCAAGCTGTGGACGCTTTTGCAGGACGTGGACTGCGTGTACCACCTGGCAGCCCGGGTGCTGGTGCCGGAATCGGTGCTGTACCCGCGCGAGTACGACCAGGTGAACGTGGGCGGCACGGTCACATTAATGGAAGCCCTGCGCGATGTGGGCGTCCGGCGGGTGGTGTTGATTTCATCCGGGGCGGTGTACGGCAACCAGACCAATCAACCGGTGCGGGAGGACGCCATGCCCAACCCGCGTTCGCCCTATGCCGTATCCAAGCTGGCAGCGGAATACTATGTGCGCACCATCGGCGCACTGTGGGGAATTGAGACCGTCTGCCTGCGGGTGTTCAACGCCTATGGACCGGGGCAGCACATGCCGCCTGTCCATGCGCCCGTCATCCCATATTTCATCCGCCAATCCATCCAGAACGGCACGATTGTGATTCACGGGGACGGTAAACAAACCCGCGATTACGTATACGTGGATGATGTGGTTGCGGCAATGACCTCCGCCGCCACGGCATCGAGCGTCAACCAGATGGTCATTAATGTGGGGGGAGGCGCGGAGACAAGCGTGCGGGACCTGGCGAACCTGGTGATGCAGGTGACCGGCGGGCAGCCGGAGGTGATCACCAACCCGCGCAACGATGGCGGACCGGCGCGCCTGTGGGCGGACCTGACGCTGGCACGCCAGAAACTGGACTATGAACCGGATATCTCCCTGGAGACTGGTTTGCGGTTGACCCTGGAGCGCGACCCGCGCTTCCAGCG
>ENA-UOWE01000175-UOWE01000175.1-activated-sludge-metagenome-genome-assembly--contig:-NODE-175-length-96147-cov-42.347313_pt1 | contig 96147 bp, 76 predicted proteins | sample MGYA00249841_ERZ761562 | MGnify/ENA primary metagenome ERZ761562 (study PRJEB28883, sample SAMN05720200) | activated sludge metagenome | isolation source: Anaerobic digester | place: Japan... | reverse complement strand
CCGCTTCTGGGATGATCGCGCGGCTTAATAACCGACTTTTATGTCGTGCACCCGTTTGGCGCGGGGCCGGGCCGGCAAACGCACGGCGTTACCGGAGGAGGCCGGCTTGGCGCAGGAGCGCCTCGGCCTGGGGAACATCGGCGGGTGAATCCACGCCAATGCCGACATGGTCGGTTTCCAGAACGGCCATGCGGCAGCCGATGGCCAGCGCACGCAATTGCTCCAGCTTTTCCAGATTCTCCAGCGCGCCGGGCGGTTCCCGCACCAATCGTTCGAGGAAGGCGCGCTGGTAGCCATAGATGCCGATATGCCGCCAATGCTGGCCGGGCACGGGCGCAAAGTCCGGCGCCGCGCCGCGCACGAAGGGAATTACGGCGCGCGAAAAATAGAGCGCGCGGCCGGCGGCATCGCGCACCACCTTCACCACATCGGGATTATGCAGCTCCTTGGCGCTGTGGACGGGCGCCGCGGCAGTGGCCATGTCCCAGCGCGAATTGTCGGCGAGCGTGGCGGCAATGCGGTCAATCAGCGCGGGATCAATCAGCGGCTCATCACCCTGGATATTGATGACGTGGGGCGCGTCCAGCTCCCGAATGGCCTCCGCGATGCGGTCGGTGCCGGACGGATGGTCGGCGCGGGTCATGGCCACGCGGACATCCAGCGCGCGCGCGGCGGCGGCGATGCGTTCGTCATCGGTCGCCACGAGAATCTCAGCCAGGCGGCGGGCCTGCTTGGTGCGTTCCACCACCCAGGCCAGCAGCGGCTTGCCGCCCACCATGGCGAGACTTTTGCCGGGGAACCGCGTGGAGCCCCAGCGCGCGGGAATCACACCGACAACGCGCGCGCTCATGTGGCCGGCTGCTTCATGTGGGCCAGTAATTCCTGCGGCGAGCAGGAGGCGGTACCCAGTTTGCCTACCACCACGCCGGCGGCAATATTCGCCAACTCGGCCGCGGCAAGGAAATCCGCGCCGGCGGCCAGCGCCGTCACGCAGGTGGCAATGACCGTATCGCCCGCGCCGCTGACATCAAACACTTCGCGCGCGCGGGTCGGCACATGGCGCGGCGCCTTGCCGCGCGACATCAGAAACATCCCCTGCGCGCCGAGGGTAATCACCAGGTTTTGCGCGGCCCATTTTTCCATGAGAATCTGGCCGACCTTGAGCAGCGCCTTGTCGGTCAGCGGGTTTTCCTTGGCGCCGGGGTCCAGCAGCCCCGCGATGCCAAACGCTTCCTTGCGGTTGGGCGTGGCCACCGTGATGCCCTGAATGTCGAGCTGGTGGCCTTCCTTGGGGTCCAACCCCACGGGAATGCCACGCTTGCCCGCGATCTGCAACACCAAGTCCACCACCGGCTGCGTGATGACACCCTTGTCGTAGTCCTCAATAATCACGCCATCCACGCGGGCGAGTTCGACAGCCAGCATCGCCAAAAACTTTTCGGTCTGGCGGTCGGTCCAAGGCACCTGCCGCTCGAAGTCCACGCGCACCACTTGCTGGCGCTCGGCGATAATGCGCTCCTTGATGATGGTGCTGGCGCCGGCAAAAAGCATGGCGCATTCCACATCCACCTCGGCATGGGTCAGCAGCCAGCGCAGCTCCACGCCGGCGGCATCCTTGCCCAGCATTCCGGCCACGGCCGCCTTGCCACCCAGCGCACGGATGTTCACCGCCACATTGCTCGCGCCGCCGGGCATGCTGGCTTCGCGCGTGACGCGCACCACGGGCACCGGCGCTTCCGGCGAGATTCGCGAGACCGCGCCGTAGATATAGCGGTCCAGCATCAAATCACCGACCACCAACACCCGGCGACGGGGAAATTTCCGCAGCCACAACGCCGCGCGTTTTGCGGATATTCTCATTTTTTCCTCCCGGACTTGTTATCTCCCGCCTGAACCCAAAAATCATCCCCCGGCCCGCGCACGCGCTTCAGCATGATTTTGATGCTGGCCACGGGCACGCTGGCCGCCACACGGCAAATGGTGTAGCGCGGATCATCGGACACCCACAGCCACATCCGGCCCTTGCGCACGAACATTCCGTTGAACTTGCCCTTGGGCTCCATCTTGATGCACTGCACCTTGCCATATTCGGACAGCGCCACGCGTTCGGCTTTGCCGGCCTCGACGATGACCTCGTACAGTTTTTCATCCGTCATGACGCCGGGAAATTCGCGCGTTTCACCGGCCCGGATCGGGTCTTTGCGGATCCAGTACATCAACCCGAGCAGGTCGCGGGTGTCGTCCGCGATGGCAAATTCCTTTTCCTTGCCGGAGCGCAACGAGCGCCAATATCCCTGCCCCGTGGCGTGGTCAAACGTGGTGATTTCGTGGTAATAGCGACGGCCTTCCTGGCTTTCTTTCTCAAAGGAAATCGGCAGGAAGGTGACAGGGTCCAACAGGGTTTCAAGGTGCTCTTTGACGGGATAGAGTTTTTCCACGATGCCGTTGGATTGCGCATCCACGGTCAGCGCCAGCAAGCGCCGGCCATCCTGTTCGCGCCACTGGGCCTGCGCGGTGGCCTCGCCCACCATGAACACACCCCAAAACACTTCATAATCAATGGCCTCGCCGACGGGGAACCAAAGTTCCGGCGGTGGATCATCCCACGGCGGGCCGGGCGGAGTTTTCTCCGCCAGCGCCGCCAGCGGCAAGCTCACCAAGGCCAGGAGCCATGCGCCGCGGCGAATAAGGGCCATGAAGTGCTTTGGGCGCGCCGGACTCATGACGATGGCGCCGCAATCCCGAGCAGTTCCATGACTTCGCGCTGAACGTGCTCAATCTCGCTCAAGCGCAGTTGGGGGTCCGGCACCACAAAACTTTCGCCGGTTTGCTTGTGTTCATAGACCCGGATCTTCGTGCCGGAACCTTCGGGAGTCTGGACTTCCTTTTCCACCAGAATCCGGCGGCGTTCCAGCATCACCGCCAAAATAAAAATCACGTTGCGCTTGGCGGGGTCGTCGGTTTCCATCAGCTCGCGCAGGAGCGATTCGGCCGTTTCTTTTTTCAGGGGCTCCGGCGCTTTTGGGGCCGGGGCGTGCCAGACGGCGGCCCACGCGCTCACTTCCGCGGCGGCGGTGGGCGTGGCGCGCTCCGGCCAGCAACCGCCGCAAAAATCTTCGCGCAAGTAGCCTTCCGGGGCGAAGCACAGCCGCGACATCAGGTTTTCCTTGTCGGCAAACTTGCGCTGGCACCGCATGCATTGGTCGGCACAGGCGCGGATGTTCCACTCCGAATTCACGGCGCGGCCTCTTGCAGTTGGCGGGCGAAACTGGAATCCGGATAGCGCTGCAACAACTCGCGGCGGGTGCTCTCCTGCTCCGCTTTCTTGCCCAGTTTGCCGAAAAGCTGGCTGGCGCGATACAGGCTTTGCGGCGTCCATTGGGGATCGTCATAGAGCACGGCCACGCTCATGAAGTGGCGGGCCGCCTTGTCGAATTGGCCGGCGGCTTCGGCGGTCTCGGCCAAGCCGAAATAGGCGCGCGCGCGCAAATCCAAGGTGTCCTCGCCGGCGGCGGCCTCGCCAGCAGCGGTAAAGGCGGCCTCGGCCTTTTCAAGGGCGCCATTTTTGAGTTCGAGTTCGGCCAGCAGCAATTGGGCTTCGGTGCCTTCGCGGGTGTGGGCTGGTTCCGCCACCGCCTTGCGGTAACTGGCCACCGCTTCCTTTTCATGGCCGAGCTGCGCCTGGCTGGTGCCGACCCAATGCCAGCCGATTTGCCGCCAACTGGCTTCGCGGGCGTGTTGGGCCAGCGCCGTTGCGGCTTCCAGCGCACGCGCGTCGTCACCTTGCTCAAAGCTGCGGCGAATGAGCCATTCGATTAGCGCCGGGTTGTCGGCCACCATGTCCGGCTGCGCCAGCAGCGGAGCCAGTTGGTCGGCCGCCTCGTCGAGCCGCTGCAAGCGTTGCAACGCCACGGCCAAACGCAGTCGCGCCAGCGAGGCGGTTTGCGGCTCCGGCGCGGCGGCAAGGCAAGCGCGCAGGGCGGCTTCCGCCGCGCTCCATTTTTCCTGCTCGGCCAGCAGTACGCCACGCCAGTATTGAGCGGCGGCAATGGAGGCGCCCGCCGGCGCATCCGCCACCAGCGCATCCAGCAAGGCCAGCGCGTCCTTCGGTTTTTTGAGTTCGATCAACACCAGCGCCTTTTGCAAGCGGGCTTCGGCCGCGGCGGTACCGGTAGGCGAGCGCGCGAGAAGGTCATCCCATCCCGCAAGCGCGGCTTTGGGATCTCCCGCTCGCAGATTCGCCAAAGCAGCCGCCTTGAGGGCTTCGGCCGCCGCCTCGTTTTTGGGATAATCCTGCGCCACGCGTTGGAACCAGGCGGCGGCCTCGCTTTGGCGTCCGGCGGCGCGGGCCATTTCGCCCAGGCGCAACAGCGCCGGCACGGCTTGGGTGGCGCGTGGAAATTCCTTCACCAGCGCCTCGTAATGGCCGCGGGCATCATCCTGCCGACCCAAGTTGCGCTCGGCTTCGGCGCGCATCCACAGCACGTCGGCGGCCTGCTCCTTGGCCGGCTGCGCGGGCGCGACAACGAGAACCTTGTCGTATTCGCCGCGCTTGAAGCGGGTGACCATGATTTCGTAGGCTGCGCGGGCCGCGTAATCGGTGCGCGGATAATCGCGGACAACGGTTTCGTAATCAACCAGCGCTTCGCCATCGCGATTCAACTTGCGCAGGCAGTTGGCCCGCAGATAGACCCCGGCCGCGGCGAGATTGGCATCGGGCGCGTCGTGCGCCAGCTTTTCGGCCAGTTCCATGGCCTCCGGTGTGCGTTCGAGGAAATAGAGGCTCCAGCCGGCGGCGAGCCAGGCGTCGCGCGCTCGCGGCTGATCGGGCAGTTCCAGCAGCAAGGCCTGGAGGGTATCGGCAGCCTGCTGATAATCTTCATTGCGGTAGGCCCAGTCGCCCCAGCGGAAAAGGGCTTCCGCCTTGGCGGCAGGCGTAGGTGCCGCAGCCACCGCCTGCTCGTACCACGCTGTCATTTGCGTGGCAGGCGTTTTATCCTTGGCGTGCAGCGCGGCCAAATCCAGCGCGGCATAGGATGCATAAGGCGAGTCGGCAAAATCGGCCAACACCTGCCGGAACGCGGCATCCGCGCCGGGGGCGTCGTTGTTCTTCAGCCGGCTATAGCCCAGATAATAGCCGGCGGCAGCAGCCGTTTCCGGCGTGGCATCGCGGGTTTGCAACGTGGTGAGGATGGCTTGTGCCGCGGCGTACTGCTGATCGGCAATCGCGATTTCCGCGCGGCGCAATTCCGCGCGGGGCGCTTGGGGGCTTTGCGAGAACTCTTGCGCAACACGTTTGTAAAAGCGCTCGGCGCCGGCTTGGTTGCCCAATTGGCGGTAGCACTCGCCAATGCGGTACAGCGCGGCCACCTCGTGCGGGCTGCCGGGGTTGTCGCGGATCAGCGCGATATACTCGGTGAGGGCGGTTTCGTAAAAGCCGCGCAGGTAGATGCCGTCGGCAAAGCGCATCTGTTCATCGGCGCTGAGCGCCCACACGCGGGTAGCCAGCACGATGCCCAACAGCAAAACGGGAACCAGTCGCTTCATCAAGAACCTGGCGCCAGCGTGGCGAATGAAATGTTCCAGATATCGGCCTGCCGGCAGGTATCCAGCACGCGCACCACGTGTTCGTAGGCGGTGGATTTGTCCGCGCGCAGCAGCACGGGCTGGCCGGGGAACAGTTGAACAAGCCGGTCCATCATGGCCCGCAGCGCGGCATCGTCCAACGTCTGGCCATTCACCACAGCGGTGCCATCGGCCAGCACATTGATGATCACCTCGCCGGGCAGCCGCTGGGGCATGTCGCCGGTGGCGGCGGTGGGCAGCGCGATGTCAATTTCGGTTTCCCACTGCGCAAAAATCTGGCTGGTGACAAAGAAGCACAGCAGCAGGAACACCACGTCAATCATCGGCGTCAGCGGCACGCCCAAGTTGCCGGGAGTTGGCAATTTCTTGCGGAAGTTCATTTATTCCCCTTTGGCTTCCAGCACCGCCAGCAGCGCCGTGGCGGATTCTTCCAACTGGCCGGTCAACTTGATGACCCGCCCGCGGAACCATGAATAGGCCATGACGGCGGGAATGGCGATGATCAAGCCGGCAATGGTAGTGATGAGCGCCTGCCCCACCCCGCTGGCCAGTTCCATCGGGCGGGCCTTGGCGAGATCAAACGCCACGTTGTTGAACGCCTTGAGCAAGCCAATCACGGTGCCGAGCAAACCGACCATCGGCGCCACGGCCGACAAATCCACGAGGTAGTGGATCATGTTTTGCAGCCGGTCGGCCTGGCGGGCGCCTTCGCTTTCCATGATTTCCTTGAGCATGGCATCCGCGCCGTTCGGATTTTCCTTCAGGAAATCGAGGCCGGCGGCCGTCACGGCGGCCAGCGCCGTGGGTTGCTGGGAGCATACCGCGCGGGCATCGCTGAGCCGGCGGGCCTTGAGCAGTTCACGCAGGCGCAGGGCTTGCGCGGTGGGGGCAATGTAGCGCGGACGCAGCACCAAGGCGTAATAGACCACCATGGCCAACCCCAGCACGGACAGCGCACCGAGCACATACATGAGCCAGCCGCCCATGCGCATCAGGTCGGCCAAGGTCAAGCCGGCCGCCGGTTCCGTTTGCGCCCAAGCCGTGCCCGCGGGCAGCACCGCCACGCTCAAGATCCATTTCCACATTTGCTTCATGATTTCGTCTCCCTTTGGCGGCGGTGGCCGCCGTTACATTTCCGCTGTCACCAAATCCCAGTGATCCGCAAAATATTTCCAGCCCGAGATCACCGTCACCAGCACGACCAGCGTTGAAAGCACCCACGAAGTGATGACAAACGCGGCATCGTACTGGCGCAGGAAGGTCTTGGACATGTGCAGGTAGGGCATCAGGTCCTCCCGCACGGCCAACAAAATGAACGTGGCAATAATGGCGGTCATTTGCCAAGCCGTTTTCCACTTGCCCCAACTGCCGGCGCTGATGATGCGCTTCTGATCGGTGGCCGCCGCCAGCAGGCGCAGGCCCGTCACGGCAAATTCGCGCGCGATGATCACCACCACCACCCATGCCGGCACGAGCGAGTAATTGGGCTCGAATTTCAGGCGTACGCCCACAAAGCTGACCAGCGCTGCGCAGACCAGCACTTTGTCCGCCAGCGGATCCATCAACTTGCCGAACGCGGTCACGCCATAGTGGGTGCGGGCAAGCCGGCCATCCCAATAATCCGTAATGCTGGCCACCACAAAGACCACAAATGCCAACGTGGTCGAAAACGGAATGGGCAAAGCCATGGCCAACATCACCACCGCGGCGGCAATCAGCCGGCTGACCGTCAATGTGTTGGGCAAATTCATTCGCGTTAGTCCAAATAAGGCTCTGGTGCGGCGCGGCAACTATCCACCAGCGGCCGGGCCACCACTGGGGCGGACGCGGAGCGGGCCTTGATGCGCGCGCAAGCGTGGGCGGCGCCCACCCAAACTGCCACCAACACCACCAAACTGGCCGCCGTGCGCCAAACCTGCCAAGGAATCGCCTGCCAGCCGCGACGGGTGGCCGCCGTCAACGAGGCCCACCGCGCGCGCAGCGGAATGCGCTGCTTCTTTGACACTGGCGCGGCCGGCGAAACTTGGGCAACGGTCGCCGGCGCGGGTGGCGGGGTCGTTTTAATGACCGGCGTGGTCGTTTGAGCTTGGGCGGCACGCTGCGCGCGAGCTGTCCGATCCCGCGCAATGAGTTCTTGGCGACGCCGTTCGGCCTCGACCAGTTTTTTCTCCAGTTCCTGCCGCAATTGTTCCTGGGTGGCCAACGCCTCCGCCATGGCGCGGTTGGCTTCTTCCAATTCCTGCTGCCGCTGCAACTGCGCCTGGAATTCCTCCTGGGCGCGGCTGGCCTGCTCGCGCTGCAAGCGCAGCGCTTCTTCCTGTTTGGCCAAGGCCACCCGCTCTTCTTCGCGGCGCGCAAACTCCGCCGCGACGCGCGCCTCGGCTTCCTTTTGCAACCGCGCAAGTTCCTGTTCGTGCTGTTGGCGGATGGACGCTTCGCTGGATTGCCATTCCGACGCCTCACGCTGGCGGCGCTCTTCGGCTTCCGCCAGAATACGTTCAATTTCCTCGCGGGCCGCGGCGGCTTCGCGTTCCTTGGCCCGCAAGGCTTCTTCAAACTGACGGCGCAATTCTTCGGCCTTTTGTACCTTGCGTTCGGCTTCCTCGCGCGCCTTGGCCTCAGCAGCCATGCGGGCGGTTAATTCCTTTTCGGCCTCTTCGCGGGCGCGAGCCTCGGCCGCAATTTTCTGCGCGGATTCGGCGCGGACCTGTTGGGCCTCCTGCTCACGACGCAGCAGTTCCTCTTCCAGTTGCAGCCGGCGCTGTTCCTCGGCGCGGAACCGCGCCTCGGCAGCCGCGCGCTCTTCCTTTTCCGCTTGCTCGCGGGCCTGCCGTTCGGACTCTTCGCGCGTACGTGCTTCGGCCTCGGCGTTAACCCGCAAAACGACCTCTTCGCGAGCCTGGCGGACTTCGGCTTCCCGGGTTTGGAGTTCTGCCGCCAGTTGGGCAATCCGTTGCTCGGCCTCTGCAATTTTCTGTTGGGCGGCGGCCCGTGCTTCCTGCTCGGCCGCGGCCCGGGCCGCTTGTTCGGCCTCCTGCTGCGCGCGGAAAGCGGCTTCTTCGGCGGCGCGGGCTTCGGCCGCTTCGCGCGCCACGACCACCTCGCGTTCCTTGGCCCGTAACTGTTCTTCCAGCTTGCGCCGTCGTTCTTCCGTTTTTTCGACTTCTTTTTCCGCAGCCGCCCGCGCGGCCTGCTCTGCGGCGGCGCGCTGCTTGTGATCCTGCTCCATTTGCGCGCGCCGCGCCGCTTCTTCGCGGGCCTGCTGTTCGGCGTTGGCCAACGCCTGACGGACTTCTTCCGTCCGACGCGTCAATTCCTGTTCCAACTCGGCCAGGCGTTCCTCGGAAACACGGACTTTGAGCTCAGCCGCTTCGCGGGCCTGACGCTCGGCCTCGCCCTGCGCTTGCAGTTCGGCTTCAACCCGCGCGCGCTGCGCGGCCTCTTCACGGGCGCGTTCGGCGGCTTCTTCACGGGCCAGGCGGGCCGCTTCCTCGCGGCGCTCCAACTCGGCTTCCATGTCGCGAATCTTGTCAGCCGCCCGGGCCGCATCGGCCTCATAGGCCTCCTGCGCCGCCCGCGCCGCCGCTTCCCGCGCCTGCAATTCTTCCTCCACCCGCGCGCGGTGGTCGCTTTCTTCCTGAATGCGCCGTTCCAATTCAAGTTGCGCCTGTCGGGCTTCTTCCTCGCCGCGTGCAAGGTCAGCTTCCATTTCACGGATTTTGTCCGCCGCCCGTGCCGCTGCGGCCTCATACGACTCCTGCGCGACGCGCGCGGCTTCCTCCCGCTCCAGCAATTCCTGCTCAACTCGGGCGCGGTGGTCGCTTTCTTCCCAGATTCGCCGCTCCAATTCCTCCCGGGCCTGCTGAGCCTCTTCCTCGCGCGCGACCAGTTCATCCTCCAGCGAACGCAGTTTGATGGCGGTTTGCTGGGCTTTTTGCTCGATTTCTTCACGCGCGGCGCGTTCGGCTTCTTCGCGGGCCTGCCATTCGGCTTCGACTTGCGCGCGGCGCTCGGCCTCTTCGCGGGCATTGCGCTCGGCTTCCTCGCGGGCGGCGACCGCTTCCAGTTCCCGCTGACGCAACTCGGCTTCCAGTTCCGCCAAGCGGGTGCCGGCAGCCTGAACCTGCAATTCCACTTCTTCGCGGGCGTTGCGCTCGGCTTCCTCGCGTTCGCGCCACTCGGCCTCGACCTGCGCGCGGCGCTCGATTTCCTCCTGCATGCGGCGTTCCGCCTCTTCGCGGGCCGCAGCGGCTTCTTCTTCGCGCTGCTGGAGTTCCTGTTCCAACGCAAGCCGGCGTTCTTCAATCTCGCGGACTTTCTGTTCAGCCGCCTCGCGGGCCGTGCGCACCTTGTGCTCGGCTGCTTCGCGGGTTTGGCGGTTGGACTCCTCGTGCAGGCGCACTGCCTCCTCGCGCGCGATGCGCACTTCCACTTCGCGCTGTTGGAAGGCCTCTTCCAGCTTGCGCTGCTGGGCTTCGGCTTCCTCGCGGGCCAACCGTTCGGCCTCCTCGCGCTGTTGGTGTTCGGCCTCCATCAATGCGCGCCGTTCCGCCGCCTCTTGCAGTAGCGATTCCAGCTTTTCCCGCTCCTGGCGGGCCATTTCTTCTTGCCGGTGCAGTTCCGCTTCCAACTGCTCGCGACGCGCCTCAAGTTCCTGCGCCTGTTGTTCGGCGGCCTCGCGCGCCTGCCGTTCGGCCTCTTCGCGGGCCAGCAATTCGGCTTCTACCTGCGCGCGCTGTTCGGCCTCTTCCTGCGCCCGGCGTTCCGCCTCCTCGGCCGCCAACCGGGCTTCTTCTTCGTGCCGCTGCAACTCGGCCTCCAGCGCCCGCCGCCGCTCTTCGGTTTCGCGTACCTTTTCTTCGGCTAGTTCGCGGGCTACCCGTTCGGCTTCGCCGCGGGCCTGCAACTCGGCTTCGACTTGCGCGCGGTGCTCCGCTTCTTCCTGCGCGCGACGTTCCGCCTCTTCTGCCGCCAGCCGGGCTTCTTCCTCGCGCCGGCGCAATTCTTCTTCAAGCTGTCGCCGCTGTTCCTCGGTAGCGGCTACTTTGGCTTCGGCGAGTTCGCGAGCCTCGCGCTCCGCCTCGCCACGAGCCTGTAGTTCAGCCTCGACCTGCGCACGATGCTCAGCTTCCTCCCGCGCGCGCTGTTCCGCCGCCGCCTGGGCCAAGGCCGCTTCTTCTGCGCGGCGGTGCAACTCTTCTTCCAATTGGCGGCGCTGTTCTTCGGTGGCTGCCACTTTTTCTTCGGCCGCCTCGCGCGCCGCGCGCTCCGCCTCGCTACGGGCATACAACTCGGCTTCCACCTCGGCGCGGCGCTGCGCCTCCAGTTGCGCTTGTTCCTCGGCCGCAATGCGCGCCAAGCGGGTTTCTTCCTCGCGCCGCTTGAGTTCTGCTTCCAGTTGGCGACGGCGTTCTTCGGTTTCCCGGACGAGCTGTTCAACCGCCAGCCGGGCCTCGCGCTCGGCTTCTTCGCGCGCTTCCTGCTCGGCCTTTTCGCGGGCGAATTGGGCTTCGGCCTCCTGCGCCTTGCGCTCGGCTTCTTCGCGGGCCTTGCGGGCTTCCACCTCGCGCCGCTGCAACTCTTCTTCCAGTTGCCGCCGCTTGGCTTCGGTGGCTTCCACCTGCCGTTCGGCTTTTTCGCGGGCCTTGCGTTCGGCCTCTTCGCGGGCCTTGCGTTCCGCTTCCTCGCGAGCGCGCTGCTCGGCCTCTTCGCGGGCGCGCTGCTCGGCGGCTTCACGGGCGCGCCGGGCATTTTCTTCAAACTGGCGAAGTTCTTCTTCCAACTGGCGGCGGCTGGCCTCGGTTTCGGCCACCTTGCGCTCGGCGGCTTCGCGCGCCTGCCGTTCCGCGGCCTCTCGGGCCTGTTGTTCCAGTTCGGCCTGCAGCCGCTTGTTTTCTTCTTCCTGCCACAACCGTTCGATGGCCTCGCGCTCCAAACGCGCGGCCTCTTCGCGGCGTTGCAGCTCGTCTTCAAGCTGCCGGCGCTGCTCTTCAATCTCGCGGATTCGTTGTTCGGCCTCGAGCCGGGCCTGGCGTTCCGCTTCTTCACGCGCGAGCAGTTTGGCTTCTTCCTCGGCGCGCCGCGCGGCTTCTTCGCGCAAACGCTGCTCGGCCTCTTCGCGGGCTTGGCGCTCGGCGGCTTCGCGTTTCTTCAGCTCTTTTTCCAGTTGGCGGCGGTTTTGTTCCGCTTCCTGTGCCTTGCGTTCGACTTCCTCGCGCGCGCGGCGTTCCGCTTCCTCGTGGGCACGGCGCAATTCGTCTTCGGATTGACGCAGCGCCTCCTGCAATTGGCGGCGCCGTTCCTCCACAATCCGCGCGCGTTCTTCGGCTTCCTCGCGGGGCGACACCGGCGCCTTTTTCTTGCCAACGGCACGGGTGCGCCGTTCCGGCGCGGGCGCAGGTGGCGGCGGAGGCGGAGGCGGCTCCGGCTGAGCCACCACTTGCAGGACAGGCTCTTCCGGCGCAGGCGCCTCTTCCACCTCCGGCTCCGGCTCCGGAATCAACTCTGGCTCTTCTTCAGCCGGCGGTGGCTCGGGAGTTGGCTGCGGATGGTCCAACAGCGGCAATTCCTGCTGCCCCAATGCGGGCTGTTGCGCCGGCGGTTCCGCACCGGCCAATTCTGCCGCGACGTGCTGGCGGCCCATTTGCCGCGCTTTTTCCTGTGCCTCGGCGATTTCCTTGGCCTTGCGCTGCATTTCCTTGCGGTCCTGCAAATCCTTCATTTTCTTTTGCAGGCCGGAGAACAAGCCGGGCTTCTTTTTCGGATCGCGGATCAGTTCGGTTTTGTCGTCCGACTCGCCCGAAAAATGCAGATAGGCCTGAATGAACGGCTCCGGATCCAGGCCCAGATAATCGCAATAAAGTTTGTAGAATCCCTTGGCGTAGGTGGGGGCAATCAACCGGCGGTAATCGTCGCGTTCCATGGCGTCCACCACGAGTACTTTAAGTTTCGTGGCCGATGCCGCTTCCCCAACCGTCACCCCGCGGTGTTCCCGTGCTTCCCTTAATTGGCTGCCGATCCCGCTCATGTTGCCATCCTATGCCAGCGGCTCATCCTCGCCGCCATCCGCGCCATTGGCCCCCTGCCCCAACCCGTCAATATCAAACAAGATTTCGCGCGCTTCCGCGCCGCGCGACGGCCCGACCAAGCCCTTTTCTTCGAGAATATCCATCAGTCGCGCCGCGCGGGTGTAGCCGATGCGCAGGCGACGCTGGATGGACGATGTGCTGGCCCGCCGCGTCAGGCGAATCACTTCCATGGCCTGCTGGAGAAGTTCTTCGTCCTCTTCCGGCATATCCGGCAAATCGGTGCCGCCCTCCTTACCCTCCTTGCCCATCAGGCGCTGATCGAAGCGCGGCGCGCCCTGTTGCTTCCAGTGCTCAGCGATGGCCAGGATTTCCTCATCCTTGGTCCACGCGCCCTGCGCACGCACGATCTTGTTGGCGCCGGTCAGCACGAGCATATCGCCGCGGCCGACCAATTTGTCGGCGCCTTCCTGGTCGAGCACCACGCGGCTATCGTTCTTCTGGGCCACCTTGAATGCCACGCGTCCGGGGATATTCGATTTGATGGTGCCAGTGATGATGTCCACCGTGGGCCGCTGCGTGGCGATAATCATGTGAATGCCGGTGGCGCGCGCCAACTGCGTCAGCTTTTGGATGCGGGGCTCGATATCCTGCTGCGCGGTCAGCATCAGATCGGCCAGCTCGTCAATGATGATCACCCAATACGGCAGGCGTTCCGGCAACGGCTCCTCCGTTTCCTCGATGGTTTCTGGCGGGGGCAGCGGCATTCCATCTTCGGTGGCCTGCGCGTTTTGTAATTCCGTTTCATCGAACAAGGCCGCCTGCGCTGCTTTGGGACGCTGGTTGAACGAGCGGATGTCGCGCACCTTGGCGCGGTGGAACATCTTGAAGCGCCGCTCCATTTCTTGAATGGCCACGCGCAGGCCCCCCACCACTTTTTTGGCATCGGTGATGACGGGCACCAGCAAGTGCGGCAGGTTGTTATAACCGGAAAACTCGACGATTTTGGGATCAATCAGAATCAGGCGCAATTCCTCCGGCGAGCGGGTCATGAGCAAGCCGGCGAGGATGGAATTCATGCAAACCGTCTTGCCTTGGCCGGTGGCGCCGGCAATCAGCAAATGCGGCAGCGAGGCAAGGTCCGCCATCAGGACATGCCCGCTGACATCCTGCCCCAGCGCCAACGGCAGTGCGGCCTTGGAGGTGGTCCAGGCGGCGCTTTCCAGCAACTGGCGCAACACCACGGGCGCGGCGTGCCGGTTGGGTACTTCGATGCCCACCACTCCCTTGCCGGGGATGGGCGCCTGCACGCGGATGCTCTCGGCCTTCAGCGCCAGTGTAATATTGTTGGCCAGCCCGCTAATGCGCTCCAGCTTGACGTTGGCCGCCGGCAGCAATTCGTAGCGCGTGACCACCGGGCCCTGCTCCACGTGCGTGACTTCGACATCAATGCCGAACTCCGCCAGCGTGCCGCGGATGACGCGGATGGTGCGGTCCAACTCGTCCGCGCCCGCACGGGCCCCCGCGCCTTCCGGAACCGGCGCCAGCAACGACATGGGGGGCAGTGTCCAGAGCGGCGGCGGCAGTGAGGCTTCCTCCGCGGCGCGTTTAGCCGCCTTTTCCGCTTCAACCCGCGCCTGCTTGGCGGCGCGTTCTTCTGCGGCGCGGCGTTCGGCCTCCGCTTTTTGCTGCTCGGCCAGACGTTTCTGAAATTCGGCCTTGCGGGCGGCTTCTTCGCGTTCGCGCGCTTCCTGCGCTTCGCGCTCACGCTGCGCGCGCTCGGCGGCTTCGCGCTGACGCGCGGCTTCGCGTTCTTCCTGCTCGCGCTCCCGCTGGCGACGGCGGTCTTCCATCTCCTGTTTGCGCCGCTCGCGCTCCAGTTCACGCTCGAGTTTCAAGCGTTCGCGTTCGAGTTTCAGGGCTTCGTGCTCGGCCTGCTCTTGCGCGGTGCGGTTCTGTGCGGCGCGCTCTTCGCGTCGTTCACGCCAGTTGTGCCAGGCATCGGCAATCGCCCGCCAGAGTTCAATCGGATGAGTTTGCGACACAAAGAAAAGCCCGCTGATCATCACCACCAAGCTAATGATCGCACTGCCCGCCACGCCCAGATATTGGGTCAGGAACATCCGCCCGAGGAACAACCCGGCCAGTCCGCCGGGCATCTGGTTCAGATTGAACCGTTCCGGCGAAATTCGGTTCCAGAACGGCAGTTGGATATCCATCAACACGCATACGCCGCACAGGATGCCCAGCATCCAAAGCGCGCGCGGCCAGACTCGTTCGCCCGATTGAAAAATCATCAACAGCCCCCACACGGCCAGCAATGCCGGCAGGACAAAGCCGGCCAGCCCGAACAACCGAAAAACCACCCACGCTGCCCACGCCCCCACCGGCCCGATGTAGTTCAGCGTTTCGTGCCCCGCGCTGGCCCAATCGGATGTATCCCGCGCATCATACGATGCCAAGGCCAGTAAAAGCAGAATCCACAGACCCTGCAGCACAACACCCGTGACCTCGCGACGGGTGTTCGTCAACTTGCCTTTTTTGCCAGCCATATTTGTTTATGTATAACAGTCGCTCCCCCCCTTGGCAATATCTCGCCCTGATAATCCACCGGGCGGGTGGATGCGCCGTTACGCTGCCCCCCTACGCTGTGCGGGTGCGGGTGATGCCTTGGCGGCTGATGTTGAGCAGCACGCCTATCATGAAGAGCGTGACCATCAGGCTGGTGCCGCCAAAGCTCACAAACGGCAGTGGCAGACCCTTCGTCGGCAGGCAGCCGGTCACTACGCCAATGTTGATGGCTGCTTGCAACGTGATCATAAAGGTGATGCCGAAAGCCAATAGCCGGCCGCTGACATCTGGCGCGCGCCCGCTGATGCGAATACCGCACAACAGCAAAATGACAAACAGCACTACCACGCTGAGGGATGCCACCACGCCCAGTTCTTCGCCGATGATCGCAAAAATGAAGTCAGTGTGCGCTTCGGGCAGGTAGTGCTGTTTTTGCAAGCTCTGGCCCAGCCCCACCCCGGTGGGACCGCCGGCCACGAAAGCGTAGAGCGCGTTCAACAGTTGGAAGGCTTCGGTCTGGGCATATTCTTCCGGATTCAAAAATGCCAGCACGCGGCTCATGCGCACGGGATCATATTTGATCAGAACCCCCAAGCCGCCCGCCGCCAGCGCCACGCCGAAAGCCAGCAGCCAGAACGGCGCGCCCGCCACCAGCATGATCACGCCGCCGGTGGCGCCGATCAATACCGTGGCGCCGACATCAATCTCCGGCAAAATCAGCAGCAAAAACGAGCCCAGAATCAACGCGGGAAACACCACCACCCGGGTAAAGGTTCCCCCGCCGCGGCGGCGCGCTCCATACCAGCAGGCCAGCGCATTGATCGCAGCAAACTTGGCCAACTCCGACGGTTGAAACGTCAACTTCATCGGCAACTGCAGCCAGCGGCGGCTGCCTTTGATGCTCAATCCGATGCCCGGCACATAGACCAGCGCCAGCAGCACCAGCACCCCGCCCATGATGGGCCAGGCGATTTTTTGCCAGACATGATAATCCACACGGGAGCCGACAACAGCCGCCACCAAGCCCAGCGCCAACCAAATGGCCTGCCGCTGCACAAAGTAATACTGGTTGTTGCTGATTTTTTCGCCTTGCGGCCAACTGGTGCTGAAGAGCATCACCAGGCCAAACAGGACCAGCGCCCCCACCACCAAAATCAAAAGCACACGCGATGTCATACCCGGCTATTGATTGCGCAAAACGCCCGGTCTGTCCAGACCGGGCGTTGTTGGCAAATCCGCGGAATTGCCGTTTTAGGGGCTGGTTTGTGGAACCAGCAATTTCTGGCCGGGTTCCAGCTTGGCATCCACCGGCAAATTGTTCGCCTTGGTGATCGCCGAAACCGGCACGGAGAACAAGCGGGCAATGCTTTCAATCGTGTCGCCGGGGGCCGCAGGATATTCCAAGCTCTTATCCTGATCCGGAACATTAGCTGGTTCGGCAGGCGACGCGGCAACCGGCTCGATCGGCGCGACTTCCGCTTCCGATTCAGCCTTTTTGGGTTTCGCGGGCTTGTCAGTCTTTTCAGGCTTGTCGGCCTTCTCCGTCTTTTCCGCGGCCTTGGCGCCGGGGATCGTCAACTTTTGGCCAACACGAATCTTGTTGGCGTCGGTGATGTTGTTGGCGGCCATCAGGTCTTTGACCTTCACACCGTGCGCCGCGGCAATCTTGGACAGCGCATCGCCGGACTTGACCACATAGGTGTCGCCACCAGCCGCCACAGGCGCGGCGGCGGCCTTGCTTTCCTTGGCCGCGGGCTGCGACTGCGAAGGCTTGGCGTAATCCGGCAGAATCAGCTTCTGGCCAACGCGAATCTTGTTGGCATCAGCGATCTGGTTGAGTTCCTTCAACTCAGCCGTCTTGACGCCATGCGCCGCGGCAATTTTGGAGAGAATGTCACCGGGCTTCACCACGTACACATTTTCCGCGGCCACGGAAGTCTTCAGCGGCGCGGGGGGCGCGGGCGGCTGAATCACCGGGAACGCCACCGGCTGCGCCACCGTCGGCATATCCACCGCCACGGGCGGCAACGGCGGCACCGGCGGAGAATCAACTTGCGCGGGCGTCGTGGAAGCCCCCTGCCGGGTGCTGGCGCAACCTTGCGTCATTACCACGGAGCCAATCACCGCAACATGCACAGCCAAAATCAAACTGGCCACTACCGATACCCTCATGATTCCTCTCCTTCTTGTTTCTTCGTCAAAATGGTTCACCGATTCGCGGGGATTATTCGCATTCCCCCGCAGGAAATTCAATCCTTTTCCGTCACATATTTGCGAAAGGCCTCGCCGCGCTCCGGATAGGCGCGAAATTGGTCATAGCTGGTGCAGGCCGGCGCCAGCAAAACCGTCTCGCCGGGGCGGGCGGTTTGCCGGGCCGCGGCCACCGCCTGCGCGAGAGTGTGGCAATCCGTGCAGGGCACATGCGCGCCCCAGGCCGCCTGCATGGCAGCAGCAGCCTCGCCAATGAGCAACACGCGGCGGACTCGTTCGCGCAACAGGGGCACCGCCGCTGCAAAATCTTTTTCCTTGGGGCGGCCGCCGGCAATCAAGATGACCGCTCCCCGCTGCATCCGGATGGCCGCCAGCATGGCGGAAAGGTTGGTGGCCTTGGAATCATTGACGTAGCGCACGCCATTGATCTCGCCCACCAATTCGGCGCGGTGTGGCAGAGGTTGAAAGTTCACCAAGGCCTGCGCTACCAGCGCCGGCGGCAGACCGGCAGCCTGTGCCGCGCCCAGCAGCGCGGCAGCATTGGCGCCCAGCACTTCATTGTCAAAATAAGAACCAGCGATGTTGAACGCACGACTGTCGCGGGCCACCAACTGATGCGCGGCGTAATGGACTTCCTCTTGGGTCGTGGTGCCGAAAGTGTGCCATGTCCCTTGTCCTTGCGACCACGCCCGCAATGACGCGGCCCACTCCGGCGGAACCCACGCGGCATCACCCGCACGTTGGCGCGACAACAGCCGGGCCTTGAGCTTTGCATAGGTTTCCAACGTGCCATGCCGGTCCAAATGATTCGGAAAAATGTTCAGCACGATGCCGATATCCGGGCGAAAACCGGCGCACGTTTCCAATTGAAACGAGCTGGCTTCAATCACCAGCCACTCGGTGTCCGTCATGACCGCCTCGCAAACCGGCAAGCCGTAGTTACCGCATGGCACAGCCTTGTGGCCCGCGGCGGCGAAACAATCCGCCAGTGCTTTGACCACGCTGCTTTTGCCGTTGCTGCCAGTGACGGCCACCGTGCGACCGGCATGACGGCTCCACCCCAGCTCCATTTCGGACAATAGCGGGATACCGCGCTTTTGCAGCGCCACCAACAGCGGCGAATGCAGGGCCAGCCCGGGGCTCACGATGGCCACATCAACGGTTACTTCTGGTGGCGCGGCGCAACCCAACTCCACGCGGCAACCGGCCGCGCGCAGGGTTTCCGCCGCGTGTTGCGTGGCGGCGGTGTCAAACTCGTCCACGGCGATGACGGTGGTGCCTTCGCGGCGCAGCAACTGCGCGGCGGCCACCCCGCTGGCCCCCAGCCCGCACACCATCGCGTGGGAATAGCGTTGCATGGCGGTCAGCGTATTTTCAGCGTCGCCAAGCCCAGCAGGGCGCAGACAATCGAAACAATCCAGAAGCGGATGACCACCGAATTTTCTGCGGCATCCGGTGAACGGCCTTCGGCTTTGGCGCGTTCCTTCGAGATGATTTCAAAATGGTGGTGCAGCGGCGTCATGCGGAAGGGGCGCCGGTCCTGCGCCAATCCCGTGCCCGTGCGCCACCGGTAGAGCCGGCATGCTGCGCGCTGGATCATTACGCTGCCGGCCTCCGCCACAAACACGAGGCCCACGATCAACAACGTCAGTTCCTGTTTGATCAGGATGGCAATCATGGCGATGGTTCCCCCCAGCGCCAGGCTGCCGGTGTCGCCCATGAACACTTTGGCCGGATAGGCATTCCACCAGAGAAAGCCGAGGCCCGCGCCCAACAGGCAGCCGCTGAATACCGCCAATTCATGCGCGCCGGCAATCGCGGGCACTTGCAGATAAGTGGCCATGACGATATTGCCCGCCACATAGGCCAGCGCCAAGTAAGCCGCCGACACCGAGTTCACGCACCCCACCGCCAAGCCGTCCAGTCCGTCGGTCAGGTTGACGGCATTGGTCGTGCCCACCAGCACCAGGAACATGAACAGCAGCGCGCCGGGCACGGTGATATCCGTGAACAACGGCGTCTTCAGAAAAGGCACCATCAACTGCCGCGCATAAAAATGGGTGGCCGGCACCGCCTCGATCACCACAAAGGCAATCACCACCCACACGCCCTGCAAGGCGAGCTTCTGCCACTCGCGCAGGCCTTCGGAGCCGCGTTTTTTCAGTTTGAGCCAGTCATCCACAAATCCCACACCACCCATGAACAGCATGGTGGCCAGCACCAGCCACACCTGCGAGTTGGACGAGTGGCACCACAACAGCGCCGCCAGCACCGTAGTGAAAATAATCAGCAGGCCGCCCATGGTCGGTGTGCCTTTTTTGCCGAGGTGGTTAATCGCCGCCAGTTCGGCATCCGTACGCACCATCTGGCCGATTTTATACGCACGCAACCGACCGATCATCCACCGCCCCAACAGCAGTGACAGCAGAAAAGACGTCCCCGCCCCCATGAAGGCGCGGAACGTGACATAGCGGAACAAATTCAGCGGGGAGTAATGCTCGGACAGCAGCGACAAATAATACAACATGGGTTCAGCTTTCCTTTTGCCAATGAGTCAAAACGGTTTCGATCCGCACACCGCGCGATGCCTTCAAGAGCAGCGCGTCGCCTGCACGGCAACGCCCTTGCAGCCACGTTGCCGCCGCCGCGGCATCCGGGGCCAGACACATTTTTTCGGCGGGCCACCCGCCCGCCTGCAAGCCGGCCGCCAGCGCCTGTGTGGCCGGATCCGGTGCGCCGACGTGAATTTTCCATGGCACCAGCACAATGCCGGCCCACTGGCCAGTGGCCAAATGCCGCCCCAGCGCCTCGTGTTCGGTGGCTTCCAACCGGCCCAGTTCCAGCATCGGCCCTATCGCCAAAAACCGTTGGCCGCGCACGGGCCACGCCGCAAATGCCTGCACCGCCGCGCGCACACTGATGGGATTGGCGTTATAGGCATCGTTGATGATGGTGATGTCCTGCCACTCACTGACGGCCCAGCGCATTCCCACTGGTTTCACTTGCGCCAGTGCGGCCGCGATGGCCGGCCACGTTGCACCGCACCGCCGGGCCACGGCCACGGCACGCAATACATTTTCGGCCATGTAGGACGCCGGCGGGGGCACCGGCAGCATCGCGGTTTCGCCGGTGGCGGCCTCGCACACCCATAGTTGGTCATCCTCTTGCAGGTCGCCGGCGTAATCCACCTCACGCCGGCGCAGCGAACAAGTGATGACCGGCGCGCTACAGCGCGCACGCAGCATCGGGAAAAATTCATCATCGCGATCCAGCACGGCAAAGCCATCCGCCGGCAATGCCGTCAGCAGCGTGGCCTTTTCTTCGGCAATGTCACGCACGGAATCAAAAAATTCCGCGTGCACCGGGCCGATGCGGGTGATCACCGCCATGTCCGGCCGCAAAATATCGCGCAGATGAGCCAGCTCGCCGGGGTGACTGATACCGGCCTCGATGACCCCGAAACGGCACTCGCGATCCAACGCAGCCACGCTCAACGGCAAGCCGATTTCGTTGTTATAGTTGCCGACCGTGCGACCGGTTTTGCCCAAGGTGCATAGCAAGTCCGCAATGATTTCCTTGGTGCTGGTTTTGCCAACGCTGCCCGTCACCCCCACCATGCGAGTGGGCAGCGTGGCGCGATATGCCGCGGCAAACCGGCCCAGCGCATCCAACACATTGTCCACGCGCAGGAAATGCCCCCCAGTCGGCAACTTATCCACGGGGTAATCCGCGCGCAATACGGCATGAGCTCCCGCAGCCACCACATCGGCCAAAAAATCGTGGCCATCCGCCCGTGCGCCGGGCAGCGCGAAAAACAGGCTGCCGCGCGCCACAGTCCGGCTATCCACACCAATCGCCGACAGCATTCCCGCCGGCGGATGCGGCTGCCACTCGCCACGGCAGGCAGAAGCGGCAAAATCTGGGGCAACGGGATCCATGCTTGAAAAAAAGTTGTAGGTTTTTAGACAGGGCGTGGCAACCCCTTTCCCGGCGCCACGTCAATCGCGCTATCCGGCGTTTAACTGCCCGCCTAAAACGCCCTCTCCAAATCGGCCAGGCGCACGCCCAGCCGTGCCGCCAAATCGCGGATGGCCGCGCTGGTTTTTTGCACCTCGGGAATGAACTCGGAATAGGTGCCGCCCATCGGGGTCAGCGTTGCCAAAATCGGGATGGTTCCGTTGGCGCGCGCGGCATTCACCATCTTCTCCAGATTGCCCGTCACGGTGGAGGCCGGCAGTCCCTTGCGGACATCGTTGGCGCCATACAGGATGCACAGGTAGGCGGGTTTGTATTTGCTCAACACGCCGCCCACGCGCGACACGCCGCCGGCGCTGCGCTCGCCACGGATGCCTTCCTCAATGGCGGTCATGCCGGTCATCCCGGCCAGATATGTGGGATAACCACTATCGGTGATGCTGTCGCCCAGGCACACAATCACATTCGGGCGGTTGCCGCCAGCATCACTGACCGGTGTGATCGCTCCGGCAAAGGTTTTGGCGATGATCCGGCTGCCTTCCGTATTGGGATGCAGGCCGCCCGGGAAATACTTGCGCACGGTGGCCGCGCTCGGCGGCGAAGTGGACGGCGTGCCGGTCGTAGATTCAGATGGCCCGTTGCCGCCCGGGTTGGTGACCGGCGGAGTGTTTTGCGCTTCCTCCTGAATCTGCGCGGGGGTCTCGTGGCTGTCATCGCTTTCGCACCCGGTTGCCAGTAGAAGGGTTCCACACAAGCCAATCGTCAACCACCACGCCCATTGCCGCCGTTTCTGCATGTCCGCCCTTTCCCGATCTAAAATGCTTTTTCGAGGTCCGCCAACGGTACGCCCAACCGCCCCGCCAAATCGCGGATGGCCGCGCTGGTGGCCCGGGCATCGGCGGCATACTGCTTGCGCGGGCCGAACATCGGCGTCAACGTCGCAAGTATTGGAATGGTGCCGTTGGCCCGCGCGGCAATCACCATCGCTTCGAGATTGCCGGTCACAGTGGATGCAGGCAGATGGCCGATCACATCATTTGCGCCATAAAGAATGCAGATATATGCCGGCTTGTAGCCCGACAGCACGCCGTCAATGCGGGACGCGCCGCCGGAGCTGCGTTCGCCGCGAATGCCCTCTTCATAGGCCGTCATGCCGGTCAGTTTGGCCAAGTCGGAAGGATAGCCAGTGTCGGTAATGCTGTCACCCAGGCACACGATGACGTTGACGTTGTTGCCGCCGGCATCATCGAGCGGCTTGATCTTCTTGGCAAACACGCGGGCAATGACCTTGTTGCCGGCACGGGTCGGGTGCAAGCCATCATAGAAAAACTCGTTGAGGCCGTGATCTTCGTCGCCGGGGGAATCGGCATTATTCACCGAGTTGGTGGCTTCGGCCTGGATTTCTTCCATTGTTTCGTCGTTGTGATCGCTTTCGCAACCGGTCAATGCCAACACCATGCCAGCCATGCCCACCACCAGCCACCAGACCATCCACCGCCGAGTTTCTTTCTTCACGATTGTCTCCTTGCCACTATGCCGCGGGGTTGCGCCTTCCGCGCACCCGGCAACCGGCGCAATGTTGTAGGAATTCCGCACGCGGGACGCAAGCTAGGAATGGTGGTGGCCGCGAAGCGCGAAAACACGCCGGGTTCAGGGGCAATGCCAGCGGGCGTCCAGTTTGAACAGCCCCAGGTCTTCCCCCGTATTGCGTACGCCGAATGGCCACCAATCTTCCCGCCGGTGGAACTGCTCGGCATGATCCCACGAGTGGATCGAAAGCGACAAAAAGTAGTTGCCATGCATCAGCCGCAGCGGTGCAAAATCCAGCCGCACTACGCCCGCGCCTTCGAGCGGCGGAACCGCCACTTGCTGGATTTGGGTATTGCTGCCGTAAATATACATTCCGTTGCCCGTCTTGAGCGAGAAACCGAAAACCGGTTTTTCTATGCGCCGGTGGGCCACGTACGGGATTTCGATTGTCAGCGCGCCGCCAGTTTCAAAGATGCCTGTTTCCTCGCCAGCGGCATTCAGCAGGCGTACGTTGCCAAACTCGACTGCCCGCGTCCCGAATTCCTGCGTGAACAGCCCGCCCCCCTCGCCCATGTAGCGGCGGATGTATTTCAGGATGACTTCGCTCGGCTCGCCGCGTTCCACCAGACGGCCGCCATGAATCAAAAAGGCCTCGTGGCAGAACTCTTCCACCGTCTGCAGAGCGTGGCTCACAAATAAAATGGTTTTGCCTCGCCGTTGGAACTGACGGATGCGGTCGAGGCATTTCAGTTGGAAGGCGATGTCGCCCACCGCCAGCACTTCGTCAATCAACAAAATGTCGGGATCCACCTCCACGGCGATGGAGAACCCCAGCCGCACATACATGCCGCTGGAGTAGTGCTTGACCGGCATGTCAATGAACTCGCGCAAGTCGGCAAAATCCACAATTTGGTCGAACTTCTTTTTGACGTCTTCGCGCGGGATGCCCAGCAGCGCGGCGTTGAGATACACATTCTCGCGCCCGCTCAATTCCGGATGGAAACCCGCGCCCAGTTCCAACAGCGAGGAAATCCGGCCCTGCGTACGAACATGGCCTTCCGTGGGCGTGATGGTACCGGCGGCCAAGCCCAGCAGCGAGCTTTTGCCGGAGCCGTTGGGGCCGATCACTCCCACCGTGCGCCCAGCCGGAATGGCGAAGTTGGCCTCGCGCAGGCACCAGAACTCTTCGCGACGGGCTCGGCCGAAGCCGGTGAGCGTTTCCAGCAACGTGGTCGCGCGCTGTCCGCCGCGGCGATAGTAGCGCTTGCCCAAACCGACTGCTTCGATGGCGTTCATTTTAGAGCATATCCGCAAATAGATGTTGGCGGCGGCGGTACACCACCACCCCCAGAATGAACATGACTGGCACCAGCAGCAGCCCGATCCACGCCGCGGGTGGGTACGCGGCTGCGCTCTCCGGCAGCAACGCCGCGCGGTAGCCGTTGAGAATCACCGTCATGGGGTTCGCATAGAGCAAGTCCGCGGCCAGCGGCCACTGCGCGGCCAAATTGAGGGCGAATTCCATGTTGTACATCACCGGGCTCAAAAAGAACCAGGCGCTCAGCGCAAGGCCTACCAGATGCTGTGTGTCCCGATAAAACACATTGAGCGCGCCGACAAACGAAGTCAGCCCCAGATTAAACAAGGTTTGCCAGGCCACCCACAGGAAAAAGATCGGCCATGTCATGGCCAGATGCTGATTCGACCGCGACAGTAAAAACATCAACAGCGGAAACTGCACCACTAGCGACAGCAGATAGCTGATGGTGTTGGCCAGCACCTGGCTCAACGGCAAAATCTCCAGCGGGAAAGCCACTTTTTTGACGAGATTTGCGCTGCCCAGCACACAGGTCGTACCGGCTTGGGTGCACTGCACAGTGAACTGCCAAGCAAATACACCGATGATGATTTCTTCCATCGGCACCCCGCGCCCGGCCAGCAGGCGCAGGAAAAACAGGTAGATCACGGCCATGAACAGCGGCGTGAGCAGCGTCCAGAGAAAACCCAGCACAGAGCCGCGATAGCGCTGTTTGAGCTCGCGCACGGCCAGATTCCACAGCAATTCGCGGCGATTCCAAATGGTGGGCAACAATTTCATCACGCGCACCATAGACTCATGGCTGTTTCTTTTCCAGCGCAACCAGCACGGCGGCCAAGTTGCCCTTGCCGGCTTCAGCCGCTGGCGCCAGCGTCAAATCCTGCAACCGCCATGGCGGCAGCCCGGCGGCGGCATCAGCCAAAAACAACGCGGCCTCGGCATAGGTGACATTATTCATCTGAATCGCCACCTCGCGCCGTTGCCAGCCGGCAGCCACCGCGGTGGCCGGACGCGGCGTGATTTGCACCGTATGCAAACCAAGCAGGCGCGTGGCCAGGTCATCCAATTCCACAGGATGCCATGCCTGCTGGCGTTCCAACGAGTCGCGGTACGCATCCTCGCGCGCCCAGCGCCCGGCATACGCGGCTACCTTTTGCCCCGCCTCTTCCTTGGCAGCCAGGATGTCGCGGTGCCGTGCCGCCGAGAGCCATGTATCCAGCGTGAAGGCCACGGCCAACACGCCGAGCAGCAAAGCGCCGGCCTGCCAATAGCGTTCAGCGGACTTGGTCATGCATCCCTTTCAACACAAATTGGGGGCGGCCACCCAGTGCCAGCCCGGAGGTATCCGCCTGCACCTGCCAGCCGTAGCCGCGCAATTTTTCCGCGAAGGTCTCCAAAACCTGAATGCCGGGCGCGCTGCCTTGCAACGTCAGCGCCACCGGCGAAATGTTCAGGCGGACGATCTCCACGTGCAGTTCATCGGCCGCCTGCACCACGCGCGCCACGCGTTCTTCCAGTCCATCTTCTTCCATGGCTTCGCGGAAGGCACGGGTGTCTTCATCGCGCTGGGCCAGCGCGCGCTCCACAAACAGCAACTCCTGCCCGCGCACCACCGGCGCACCCGTGATTGATTCCGCCAAATGGCTCAAGTTCTGCTGCGCGGCCGACAACTGCCGCTGGCGCAGATGCCGCTCGCCGAAGTTCAAGGCCAGCACCACCAGCGCGGCAATCACCACGCCAAGATAAGCTCGCTGCCGGCGGCGCTGCGCCGCGCGGTGCAAGGCCGGATGCGTATCGGCGCCCGATTTGAAATTGATGCCGCCGTTACCCGCTGCGCGGCGCGCCAAGGCCCGCGCCAGCAGCGAGGCCGCCAGCGAATGGGTTTCATGCCGCATCTGGCCAACAGCCGGCATGGCCGCGCGCAGGCGTGCCACCCATTCGGCGTCTTCTGCTCTAGGCCCGGCCCACCAGACATCCATGGGCGCGCCGTCGGTTTCAGTTGCTTGTGCGGCAACAATGGGCTGCAACCGCGCGGCCCACAATGTCACAAAATCCCCGCTCCCGCTCGGCTGGGGAGTTGCGCGCAACACGTGCGCGCCGAGCAAATCGCCACCCCGCCCCCGGACGATGGTCACGTGATCCGCGCCAAGCCAGATGAGCAGCCGCGAGGCATCCGCGCGGGCGGATGGCGCATCCACGCTCTGCTGTTCCCAGAGCGCGAGCGCTTCGACATCGGCGTGGGTGGGCTGCACGCCGGCGGCGTTGCATTGTACTTCAAATGCCGACCAATCGCTCCGCCGGATGGCGGCGGCAAGCGTGGTGGCCTGCCCCTGCACCACGCGCGGCTGCACAAAGCCGGTGACCGCGCTTTCCACGGGAAACGGCAAATCCACATCCAGTAGCGAGGGCCAAATCCGCGCGGCCTTGGCCAGCGAAGGGAATGGCGCGCGCAATCGCCGCACGACCGTCTGCGCGGCCGGGGCGCTGACCGCCAACGCGGCGCGGCCTTGTTCCACATCGGCTTGAACCGCCTGCAACGCGCGGCGCATTTCCTCGGACTCCGCCGGCGCGGCCAGCCGCACTTGCGCCACGCCGCGGCGCGCGCACTGGGCCAGAATCCACTGCCCGTCGGCCATGTCCAGGCCATAGGCCATCTGGAAGGGGTGTTCCATGGTGTCAGCCACCTGCCTCCACCCATTGTAAAATGCGGATGGCGCCGGTATCCGGACTCCGCTCCACCCACGCCATGACCGACCAGCGTTGCGAGTCCGCCGCGGCCCGCGCACGCACCCGGAAAATCGTACTGGCGGTGGACACGCTATCCGCCAACGCTGCCGCAAATTCCGGATAGGCCGCAAAAATCATCGCCAGCGACTCAAACGGTTGCGTTTGGCGAATGGCCATGACCTTCCGCACCACGGCATCGTGCTGCAGACTGGTCAGGCCCATCAAAACATCCCGGCTGGCGGTGTTGACGTTGATGGGCACCGGCTTGTTCAACCGCTGCGGCACAATCACCGCCGCGCTGGAGAAATCACCGCCGAACAGATCGTCGGCCGGCCCGCGGGGGCGCGGCCGGAACAATTCCGCAGTGAAGTCATGAACCCGGAGCACTTCCGCCGGCGCCCACAACTCGCGGTTGGGCGGACGGTAGGGATCCGTTGGGCGGCGGTAAAACTCCGCCTCATAGGGACCGTCTTCATCGCCATCCACAAAATCCGTCAGCGCGGCCACGCGGACCGAGGGCGAAAAATCGCCGCAAAAAGTTAGCAAATCCAGCAGGATTTCGTTGGCTGGGCGTGGCCCTTGGGTGGCGACCGCCAGATTGTTCAGGTTGAAAAATCGCCCGGCGTCTTCGATCAGTGACCACGTATAGACGCCATCGTCACGCTGGTTTTCATGGGGTTTGGCCCAATCTTCGCCCAGGTGGTCCACTTGGCGGTCATCGTCGGCTGCCAGCAACCAGAGTGCTTCGCGGGCGGCTTCCCCCGCGGCGAGGCGCAGGCGTTCGCGGGTCAATTCGGCTTGTTCCAAGCGGGCGGCAGCGGCTGCGCGCGCTTGCAGGTAGAGCGCCAAGCCCCCGGCCAGCACGATGGCCGCCAGCACCAGAATCAGCGCCATGCCCGTGCGGGCTGCCGGGTGGCGCGGCATCAGCTCACCTGGGCATTTCCGGCCGAGCGTTCCGCCGCTTTTTTCTCGCGCTCCTGGCGCAGATGCTCCGCCTGCTCGCGATAGCGCGCCTCGCGGTTGCGCGCCGAGATTTCGCGGCGGCGCAGTTTTTCGGCGCGCGCCCACGCATAGAACATCAGCACAACCATGCCGCTGCCCAGCAGGATCAGAGCGAGGAGGTGCAGGGGTTCCCGCTGTTCGCGAATCTGCAAAAAGGACATCAGGAAAATTACCAGCGCCATCAGCGGCAGCACTCCGGCGCTGACGCCGAGCACCGTGCGGAACTTGGCCCGCATCTTGGTCCGGCTGCGCGGCCGGCTGGTATCCACGCGAAATCCTTCGGTTTGTACTGGCAAGCGGCTCATCTCACTCCTTGCGATATCCGTGGGGATGCGCGTGGTGCCAATTCCACGCGTGTTGCACAATGGTTTGCAAGTCGGGATAGCGCGGCTGCCAGCCCAGCACCTCATGGGCCTTGGTGGCGCCGGCCACGAGGCACGCCGGGTCGCCCGGCCGCCGCGGTGAAAGCGCCACAGGAATCTCGTGGCCGGTCACCTGCTGGCATGTTTCCACCACCTGCTGCACGGAAAAACCAGTGCCGGTGCCAAGGTTGAACGCGCCGGTCACTTCTTTTTCCAGTGCCAGAATATGGGCGCGGGCAAGGTCCACAATATGAATATAGTCCCGGATGCAGGTGCCGTCGGGGGTGGGATAATCGTTGCCAAACACCGGCACGGCGGGGGCCTGCCCCAGCGCCACCTTCAGCACATTAGGAATCAGGTGAGTTTCGGGATCGTGATCCTCGCCATATTTTTCCGTGGCGCCGCACGCGTTGAAATAGCGCAGAAAAACCGGCTGGATGCCGTTGCGTTCCTGCGCCCAGCGCAGCGCAGTTTCAAACATCAGCTTGGATTCGCCATAGGGATTGGTTGGCTTTTGCGGCAGCGCCTCGGTCATGGGCATCACTTCTGGTTGGCCGTAGGTGGCGCACGTCGAAGAAAAAATAATTTTCTTTACGCCGCTCTCCAGCATGGCGGCCAGCAGGTTCAGGCCGCCGCCAAGGTTGTTTTCAAAATACATGTGCGGGTCCTGCATGGACTCGCCCACCAACGCGTAGGCGGCAAAATGGACGACGGCATCCGGCTTGGCCTGCCGCATGGCCTCGCGGATGGGCTGCGGGTCGCGCAAATCGCCCACCATCAGCTTGGCCCGCGGGTCCACGGCCTCCCGGTGGCCGCGCTCCAGGTTGTCAAAAACAACCACCTCGTGGCCGTCATCGCACAACAATTCCGTGGTCACGCTGCCAATGTAGCCCGAGCCGCCTGTCAAAAGGATTTTCATGAATGGCGTTTGTAGCAAACGCGCCCCCCGGCGGGCAACTTTGTTTTATGGCCGCGCGCGCGGCGCGACTTGTGTTTGCGCGCCGCCCGTGGCATCGTGATGCCATGCAATGGTCGTTTTGGAAAATGCACGGCGCCGGCAATGATTTCATCCTGCTGGATGACCGCGCGCTGGCTTTTCCGGCTACCGACCGGGCTTTCATCGCGCAGCTTTGCGACCGACGCCGCGGCATCGGCTCCGATGGCCTGTTGCTGATTCAACCGGCAACCGGCGCCGACTTCCGGATGCGGTTTTTCAATCCGGACGGCGGCGAGGCTGACCTCTGCGGCAATGGCGCGCGCTGCGTGGCCCGCCTCGCCCACGAGCTGGGCATTGCCCCTGCGGCCATGCACATGAAATCACCGGCCGGCATCATCCGCGCGGAAATCCTTTCCCCATTGGTGCGCATTCATCTGCCACCACCCAAGGATTGGCGGATCAATTTGTCCGTGGAGTGGAACGGCGCCGCGTGGCCGCTGCATTTTGTCAATACGGGCGTGCCGCACGCCGTGCTGCCCGTGGCCGACCTCGCCGCGGTGGATATTCCCCAGCTTGGCGCATTTATCCGGCGGCATGAGCTGTTTGCGCCGGCGGGGACCAACGTCAATTTTATCCGCGTGCTGGATTCGCACCGCCTGGCCATCCGTACATACGAGCGCGGGGTCGAGGCGGAAACGCTGGCCTGCGGCACGGGCATCACGGCGGCGGCGCTCATCGCCGCGCGCGTCGGGCTGGCCAGTTTTCCCGTGCAGGTTCAGACGGCCAGCGGTGATGTTCTCGAAGTGGCGGAATCTCCCCTCACCCTGACTGGCCCGGCGGAACACGCCTTCCGAGGGGTTGTGGACTACCGATAATAAAAGCCGGCCAACCCCTGCGCCGGCCCCCACGCGATTTGTTCATCAGCAATGTGCGCCCCGAGCCGCGACGCGTGGATTTGGGTCAACAGCAGGCGCAGCGTATCCGGCGTTGCTTCCGCAACCATCTGCACCGAACCATCCAGCAGATTTTCCACGCCGCCGGTCACGCCCAGCGGCGTGGCCAGCTTGCGCACCGTATAGCGAAAGCCCACGCCCTGCACATCGCCGGTGTAGCGCACCCGGACTTGCTGCCGCGTCAGGTTCATGGCGTTGCCACGCGCGCGACGCGCTGGCCCTCGCGCTCTTCAATCACCACGCGGCCCGCGGCCACCAAACCGCGCAAACGCTGTTCCACGGCTTCCACCGGCACCCCCGCCGCCGCGGCCAGAGCCGACAGATCCAGTGGATGCCGCGCCAGCGATTCCACCCACTCCGCGTCCGTCATCTGCTCCGGCGCGGGTATTTGGCCGGTGAACTCCGGCACTTCCGCCACCGGTTGAAACCATGGCGCCACCGTGTGCAGCCACGCCGCGCCGACCCGGCTGACCGCCACCCCCGCCTGCGCCGGGCGCGTCACGGTGTTGAGGTGGATGGCATCTGGCGCCAGCGTGCGCGCCAGTTCGGCAATGGCCCGCACCTGCTCGGGCGCGTCGTTGATGTGCGCCAACAGCATGACCTCCACCCACAGTTGGCCGCCGTATTCCGCGCGCAGCGCGCGGGCTCCCGCCAGCAACCGCGCCAGCGTCAATCCCGCGGCGGGCCGGTGAATCCGCGCAAACGATTCCTCATCCCACGCGCTTAGCGTCACTTTCACCACATCGGCCAGCACCGCAGCCTGCCGCACTTCCGGCAGCCACAGCAGCGACCCGTTGCTCAGGAGCGCCGTTTTGAACTGGCGGGCGGCCCGCACATGGGCCAGTACCTCGCCAAACCCCGTATGCATGGTGGGCTCGCCCGATCCCGAGAGCGTAATGAAGTCGGCAGTGCCCCCGGCCGCTTGCCAGCGATCGAATTCCGCGAGCACGTCCGCTGTCGGCACCCACTCCCGGCGCGCGGCGGTCAGCTCCGTGGTGCGGCCGATCTGGCAAAAAATGCAGTTTTCCGTGCAGACTTTCAGCGGATTCAAATCCACGCCCAACGAGCGCCCCAGCCGCCGCGACGGCACCGGCCCGAAAAGATAGCGATATGCGGGTTCTGGATTCACGCGCCTACTTTCCCCCGCCCCACCGCCGCTGTCAATCGGACAACACGCGCCCGGTGCAAGCGCACGCCCCCGGCCATTCCTCTCTTTTCAAGCGGGCGAGCTTTTGGCACAGTGCCGCCGTCATGCCTCATCAAACCGCCAGAAAAGCCTTGGCCGCTTCCCGCCGCGTGGTCGTGAAGATCGGCAGCCGTGTGCTCGTGCAGCGCAATGGCCGCCCCGATACCCGGCGTATGACTGCGCTGGTGAAGGATATCGCCGCGCTGCGCCGCGCCGGGCGCGAAGTCATTGTGGTGTCGTCCGGCGCGATTGCCTCCGGCCTGCAAGCGCTGGGCATAAAGAAAAAGCCCGCCGACCTGCCCACGCTGCAAATGGCGGCAGCCGTCGGCCAATCGCGCCTGATGGCGGCCTATGACCGCTTGTTCACCCGTCAAAAATGCACCATCGGCCAAGTGCTGTTGACGCACGACGACCTCGAACACCGCCGCCGTCACCTCAATGCGCGCAACACCATGCTCAAGCTGCTCGAGCACGGCATTATTCCCATCGTCAATGAAAACGACGTGGTGTCCGTGGATGAAATCAAGTTCGGCGACAACGACGCGCTCGCCTCCCGCTCGGCCATGCTGGTCGAGGCCGATTTGCTCGTGCTGCTGACCACCGTCAACGGCTTCCACGCGCCCGATGCCAAGGGGCGCAGCCGTCGCGTGCCTTATTTGGCGGATGTCACCGCCGACACGCTCAGCCACACGCAGGGCAAAGGCAGTATTTTTTCCACTGGCGGCATGGCCAGCAAGTTGACCTCCGCCGCCGAGGCCGCGCGCATGGGCACCGCCGTCGTAATTGCCAATGGCCGCAAGGATGACATTCTGCAGCAGGTGGTCGCGGGCGCCAACGTTGGCACATTGATCCCCCCCGCCCCCGCGCCCACCGCCAATGGCGGCCTGAACCTGCGCCGCCGGTGGGTTGCGTTTTTCCATCATGCCCAAGGCAAGGTCACCGTGGATGATGGCGCGCGCGACGCGCTCCTCCTGCGCGGCAAGAGCCTCCTGCCGGTCGGCATTCGCGCGGTCACTGGCGACTTCGATGCCGGCGATCTCATCGAAATCGTGGATGCCGCCGGCCGTTGCATCGCGCAGGGGCTCACCGAATTTTCCAGCACCGAAACCCAACTGCTCAAGGGCCTCAAAAGTGGAAAAATCCGCGAGCTGCTCGGCGCCGACGCACCCGACGAGGTCATCCACCGCGACAACCTCGTGCTTTTGACACCGCCGGCCCGCTGAACTATGCTGCGCTGATGGATGGGAGAAAACCGATGAATCTGCACGACACCATGCTGCAAATGGGCGATCAGGCCGTGACGGCCGCCCGCCAACTGGCCACCCTCGGCTCGCGCCGCAAGAATATCATTCTGGAGGCCATGGCGGAATCGCTGGAAGCCAACCGCGACCGCATCAAGGAGGCCAACGCGCGCGATATGGCCGCCGGGCGTGAGGCCGGGCTCTCCGATGCCATGCTCGACCGCCTGCTGCTCACCGACAAGCGCATGGATTCCATGATTAGCGGCGTACGCGCGCTTATCGGCCTCAAAGACCCCGTTGGTCAACGGATTTCGCGCTGGATTCGCCCCAACGGTCTCGTCATCCAAAAAATCCGCACGCCCATCGGCGTCATCGGCATCATTTTTGAGTCGCGCCCCAACGTCACGGTGGATTCCGCGGCGCTGTGCTTCAAAACCTCCAACGCCGTCATTTTGCGCGGCGGCAAAGAGGCGCTAGAATCCAACAAGGCGCTGGTGGATACCCTGCAAGCCGGTGGCACCCGCAAGGGATTACCGGCCAATGCCATTCAATTGATCACCACCACCGACTATGACGCCATCCGCGAACTGGTCCAGTTGCAGGGTCGCGTGGACCTCGTGATCCCCCGTGGTGGCGAAAAACTGATCCGCGCCGTCACCGAGCAAGCCCACGTGCCGGTCATCAAGCATTACAAGGGCGTGTGCTACGCGTTCGTGGATGAAAGCGCCGACCAGGCCAAGGCCTTGGACATCATCGAAAACTCCAAATGCAGCCGCCCCGGCGTTTGCAACGCCCTGGAAAAAGTGCTGGTGCATGAGAAAATCGCGGCCGAGTTTCTCCCCAAGCTGGCTGCCCGCCTGACCGACAAGCGCGTGGAGCTGCGCGCGGACGAAGCCTCTCGCGCCATTGTCCCCGCCCTCGCTCCCGCCGCGCCCGCTGATTGGGATGAAGAATATCTCGATCTCGTCATGACTATCGGCGTCGTGCCCACACTGGAAGCCGCCATTGCACACATCAATCGCCACGGCTCGCACCACTCCGATGCCATCTTGGCCGAGGATACCAAGGCCCAGGACAAGTTCTTTGCCGAGGTGGATTCCGCCTGCGTCTATGCCAATGCCTCCACCCGCTTCACCGATGGCGGCGAGTTCGGCATGGGCGCCGAAATCGGCATTTCCACCGATAAGCTCCATGCCCGCGGCCCCATGGCGCTGGAAGAGCTGACCACCTACAAATACACCATCCACGGTACCGGCCAAATCCGCTCCTAGTCTCGCGCGCCTCGGCTGTTCCGCCGCGGCGAATCTGGACTTCCCTTTGCCCCGGCTCCTGTCGTATGGTGTTTCTTCCGGAGAGTGCCATGGCGAATTGGTATTTTGTCAACCCGAAGACCCGCGAAAAAGTCGGCCCCAACGAGGAAGCGCACGTGCGCGCCAAGTTTATTGCCGGCGAACTGCCCCCCCACACCTTGGTTTGGCATGACGGCTTGGCCAACTGGATTCCCGCCAGCCAGGCTTTTGCCGCATTGAAAGCGCCCGCCGGCAGCGAGGGCAAGGTGCCCCTGCCGGATGGCCTGCGCGGGTGGATGACGTTTATCGCCATCATGATGATCCTCAGCGCGCTGCTGCCTTCCGTGATGCTGTTCGGCATCCCCATGCTGGTGGCGGGCATCGCCCTGCTGGGTGCGCGCGCCGCACTGGACCGCGCGCCGTTCATCGCGCCGGACATGCTGCCGTTTTTCTCCAAGCTGCGCACCTTTTTCTGCTGCTGGGGCTGGATGTATATCATCGGGGCCTTCCTCGCCGTCCTGCTGTTGCTGCTGTATGTCGGCGTGGTGTTTGTGGCGTTGTCCTCCGGCGATTCCGCCACGCCCTTCCTCCCGCTGAAATAACGCCGCCATGTCTTTCTCCCACGAAGAACGCCAGCGCTACGCCCGCCACCTCGACCTGCCCGGCTTCGGCGAGGCTGCCCAACTCCGCCTGCGCGCCGGCCGCGTGCTGGTGGTGGGTTGCGGCGGCCTTGGTTCGCCCGCGCTCTACTATCTCGCCGCCGCCGGCGTCGGCAACATCGGCCTCATGGACCCCGACTTGGTCGAAATCTCCAACCTCCAGCGCCAAATCCTGCACGCTACGCCGGATATTGGCCGCCCCAAGGTGGATTCCGCCATCACCCGGCTGCGCGCGCTGAATCCTCATGTACGCTTCACCGCCCACGCCGAGTACCTCACCGCGGAAAATGCGCGCGCACTGCTTGCTCCCTACGAGCTGATCCTGGACTGTACCGATAATTTCGCGGCCAAATATCTGATTTCCGACACGTGCGTGGCGCTGAAAAAGAACTTCATCCACGGCAGCATTTCCGGTTTTTGCGGCCAAGTGCTCACAGTCTGCCCCGGCCAGACCGCCTGCCTGCGCTGCATCCACCCCACCCCGCCGCCGGTGGATGATCCCGCCGCGGCCCACACCGCCGGCCCCCTCGGCGCCATCCCCGGCGTCATCGGCTCCCTGCAAGCGGTCGAAGCCATCAAAGTGCTTGCCCGCATCGGCAATACGCTCACCGACACCCTCCTGACCTACGACGGCCTCGAAGTCGAATTTCGTGCCGTGCGCGCCCGCCGCAACCCGCAATGCCCTGCCTGCGGCGATGCCGCCGCCCCCGTGAATGTGTAACGTGTAGACTGGAACCCGCAACCGTAGAAAGGCCCCGCCATGTACGACATCCTCATTAAAAATGCGCAGCTTCGCCGCAAGGCTGGACTCTGGAATATCGCCATCGAAAAAGGCGTCATCCAGAAAATCACCAAGCAGCCCATCCGCGGCAAGGCGGGCAAAGTCATTGATGCCGGCGGTAACCTCGTCACCGAACCGTTCGTCAACACCCACCTGCACCTCTGCAAGGTCTATACGCTGGAAATGATGGATTCTCTCGCCCTGCGCGCCTATCACGGCGCCGACATGGGCGGCGCCATGACGGCCATTGAACTCGCCGCACGCGTCAAGGAGAACTACAACGAAAAATGGATCCTCCCCAACGTCCGCAAGGCCCTCAAGCTGGCCGCGCTCCACGGCAACCTGCATATCCGCGCGTTTGCCGACGTGGATTCCAAGGCCAAGCTCATCGGCCTCAAGGCGCTGCTCAAGGCCCGCGATGAATTCAAGGGCATCGTGGATGTGCAGGTCTGCGCTTTCCCGCAGGATGGCGTGGTGCGCGAACCCGGCACCGTGGACCTCATGAAGGAGGCCATGGACCTCGGCGCCGATGTCGTCGGCGGCATCCCTTGGATCGAGTTCACCGAAAAAGATGAACAAATCCACATTGATGAAATGATGAAGCTGGCCATCGCCTACGATACGGATATTTCCATGCTCGTGGATGATGCCGGGGACCCCACCCTCAAGACGCTGGAAATGCTCGCCGTGCGCACCATCGAGGAAGGCCGCGTGGGCCGCAACTTGGCCCACCACGCCCGCGCCATGAGCCTCTATCCTACCCCGTACTTCAAGAAGGTCGCCGCCTTGCTCCGCCAAGCCGGCATGGGCGTGGTGAGCGATCCCCATACCGGCCCCCTCCACGCCCGCGTGAAGGAGCTGCTGGAAGAAGGCAACCTCGTGTGCCTCGGGCAGGACGACATCTCCGATGCCTACTACCCCTACGGCCGCAACAACATGCTCGAAGTCGCCTTCCTGGCCTCCCACCTGCTCTGGATGACCACCTATCCGGAAATGGAAACCCTCTACGACCTGGTGACTGTCAACCCCGCCAAGTGCATCAACCTGCGGAAGTTCGAGTTGAAGGAAAAGAACAACGCCAGCCTGGTCATTTTGGATGCCAAGACGGTGTGCGAGGCTTTTCGCTGGCACAAGGCGCCATTGCACGTGATTGCCAACGGCAAGCTCATCAAAGCAGACAACTTGCGCGGATAAAGCCACCCGGTCTGCTGCATGGAAAACGGCCCGGCCGCGTATCAACGCGACCGGGCCGCTTCTTCAGCGGGATGTCGCCCGCTTATGGGATCACAATGCGGTAATAACGCCGCGAATCCACCGCGTTGGTGTCTTCCAACGTGACATTCCCGCCAGTGCCCACCTCCGTATCCGCCGCAGTCCACACCGGCGGGTTCGCCAACAGGTCCGTGGTGTATTGCAGTTGATAGGTGATGCCCGCTTGCGACGCAAACGTCGCCGCCGGCGTCGCATTGGGCGGGAAGGTAAACGTATCGAACTCCGGCTGCGTCGGCGTGCTGGCGCTCGTCACCACGCTGGTCACCGCGGAATGGACCGTGGTGGTGCTCGCGTTGTATGCCCGCACCCGATAGTAGTACGTCACGCCTTCCACCAACCCCGTCACCGCAAACGTGGTCACGTTGCCTACGTCGCGGTTCTCGTAGCCGGGCACATAAGCGGCCGCTACTCCACCACCAGCCGTCCAGCCGCGGATGTGGAGCTGCTGAACGCCCGCGCCAATGGTGCCGTTCGCGCCAAGCGTCTGCCAACGCAGACGGGTTTCAGCGTGGCCGATGTGAGTCGCATCGGTCAACGTGCCCATGTTCGCCATAGTACTGCTGAGGGGCAGCACGGTCCCCAGGGTATCCCACGCCGTGCCATTGTTGGTGGAGACGGACACGGTGATGATGTTGTAGGTGGCATTCACCCCATTATAGGTTCGCGCCATCATGTCCACAGTCAGATTGGTGAACCCCACCGTGGAGAAGGCGGGCGAGAGGATTGTGGCGGTGGGCTTAGCCATCTGCACGTAGGTACTGCCGCCGGTGTCGGTGGCGCTCCAGCCATCAGTTTGGATGGACGCAGACGATGCCGCGTTGGTCGCCAGCAGCAGCCGTTCGCTCGGCCCTCCACCGCCGCCGCTAAAGGTTTCATTGGTACCAACATCCAGCCGGTAGCCGGTGGCGCCGACGGAAGCCAGCCAGTTGGCGTTGAATTGCTCGGCTTGCACGCCGCTGGCCGCTTGAATGACCGGCGGCTGCAGCGCCGGAGCCGCGACAGTCGTGACGTTGGTCGTGGCGGAATACCCGCTATTCGTCGAAGCATCGTACGCGCGAACGCGATAGTAATATGTGATGCTTTCCGTCAGTCCGGTCACCGCGAAAGTGGTAACATTGCCGACATCGCGGTCTTCATAGCCCGCGACGAAACTGCCCGAGCCACCGCCGCCACCCGAACCTGCCGTGATTTCCACGTTGTCCAGCCGGAACCGGTTCTTGGAAGCAACTTTGGCAGTAAATTTTATTTTGGAATTCGCCGTGCCACCTGTGATGGGAATACTTTGTGACGTCATACTCGCCGGAGGGGTCAGGTCAGAGCCGATTGGGCTGAAGGTTGAGCCGTCCGGCGCATGCTGAACCTGAATCGAACCGACATCGGTGCCGTACTGGCCCAGATCAAAGGTCAAGGTGGCATTGCCGCCATTGCCGGACAGATCAACCGTTGGCGTGACAATGTAACCCAGTGCTGAACTGCTACCGAGTTTGGCGCGTCCCGCGTCCTCGTACACCTTGGAACCGGTCCAGCCCGGTGTCTGCAGATAAGTGTTCAGGCTGCCCGAGCGGTCTTGAGTGCCGTCAACGGCCGTAAAACCCGCAAAGTCTTCTGACAGGACAGCACCACCTCCGCCCCCACCGCCACCTGCCGTAAAGCTATCATCGGTGGCGACATCCAAGCGGTAGCCGACGGCGCCAACAGAGGCAAGCCAGTTAGCGTTGAACTGCTGCGCCTGCACGCTGCTCGCAGCTTGCACGACGGGCGCCTGCAATTCGGCTTCGGGATCATAGACAGTGATCGTGATGGTTTCGCTGTCTTGACCGTCCACATCTTCCGCATAGAAAGTCACGCTATAGACCCCGGTGGGTGAAGCGTTGTTCCATTGGAAGGTGCCGTTTTCGTTCGTGGAACCGAAGGTGGCGCCAGCAGGCAGCGCGCTGGTCGTCAAAGTCACTTCATCGCCATCAGTCGGCACGGCGGTGATCGCAAACTGCAAGCTGCCACCCAAGGCGACCGTCTTGTTGCCGATGGGGTTCAAGACCGGCGGGATGTCTACACCGGCAGTGGTCGTGACGTTGGTCGTAGCGGAATAATCGCTGTTCCGCGAGGCATCGTATGCCCGTGCGCGATAGTAATAGGTCACGTTTTCGGCCAGCCCGGTCACCGCATACGTGGTGACGTTGCCGACGTCGCGATTCTGATACCCCGGAACAAAGTTGCCGGCACCGCCGCCACCTTCCACCTGAATGTTGTCCAAATAGAACCGGCTCTTGGATAGGCCCTTGGCCGAGATCTGAATCTTGGAATTGGCCGTGCCATCGTTGATCTGAATGGTCTGCAGGGTCTTTGAGCTCGGGGCAGTCAAATCACTGCCGACCTGTGTAAAATTGCTGCCATCCGGAGCATGCAAAACTTGCACCGTCGTGGCATCCGTCCCGTATTTCGCCAATTCAAAGGTCAGGGTGGCCACGCCGCCATTCCCCGATAAGTCAAGCGTTGGCGTCGTGATGTAGCCCTTGGCCGAAGCCGAGCCGAGTTTGATCCACCCCATCTCCGGATAAATCTTGGCGCCGGTCCATCCGGGGACGAGCGTATAGGTGTCCAAGCTCGCGCTGATGTCGTTGGCGTTGGATACCGTGACCCCAGCAAAATCCTCCGCCAGAACCAGCCCGCCGCCGCCGCCGGAGAAGCTCGGCGAGTCGGACACATCCAAACGGTAGCCGGTGGCATTGCTCACCGCCGACCAGTTGGCGTTGAATTGGTTGGCCAAGACAGCGCTGGGCGCCAAGATCTCCGGCGCCAACAGCGGAGCCACAAACGCGCTGACCGTGATGGACACCGCTTGGGTAGCCGTGGCCTTGCCATCGTTGGCCGTGAACACAGCCGAATACTTGCCGGTGCTGCCGGGGGTCCACGTGAAAGTGCTTTGCACTGGCGCTGGTCCACTGGCGGTGGCAAATGTCGCCCCAGCCGGCAACGAGGTGGCTTGCAGCGAGACGTTATCGCTGTCGGCATCATTCGCCGTCACCGTGAACGACAACTCCACGCCAACGCTCCCGGCCTTGTTTGTGCCGCCCACCCCTTCCACGCCAATCGTCGGCGGGTTGTTGGGCAGGAAGCCACCGCCGCAATCCATCCCCGAAATGATTACATCGTCCAGATACCAAGTGCTGAATGTCGAACTGAACCGGAAGCTGACGTTGGCCTGCTCGCGCAAATCAGGTGAACTGGTCAAATCAAAGGTCTCCGTCTTGCCCGCGGTGGTGGCAATGAAGTTACCCACCTTCTTCCATTCGCCGCTGCCGATCTTGTAGTCCAGCGTGGCGGTTTTGCCCGCGCCATTGCCGCTGGCGTCCACATAAAATACAATCTGTGTCGGCGTGTTGATTGGTGGGGTTTCCAGCGACGCGCCGGCACCAAATCCCCGGCAGTTCGGACTGCTCTTGTAGTGCGTGGCCGACGTGTCATTGGCTGACCCACTATTCACCCAGCCGGTGGGGACACCGGTGGAGTCGTCGAAGTCTTCAGACAGCAGCACGGCTGGCACGCAGTTGATGTCGTTGACGACAATCACAATGCTCTCGGTGTTTGTGCCATCTTTGTCGGCGGCATAGAATGCCACATTGTACGTGCCCGTGGTTTCCGGCGTAGTGCCGCTGAATTGCGCGCTGGCGGTACCGGCATTCGTGGCGCCGGCAAATGTGGCCCATGCCGGGATGCCTGTCGCCCAGAGGCGCACACTGTCGCCATCCACCGGGTCGCTCGCCGTCACAGTAAACTGCATCAGGCGATTGGTGGCCATGGCCTTGTTGCCAATGGGCTCCAACACCGGCGGATAGTTGCTGGGGATGTATTCTTCGGCATTGTAGGCCACCAGCACAAAGTCTTGATCCAGCGCTCCGCCATAACCCGGCACGCCGTCGGAGTTGATGTTGGCCGCGGTCACCTTGATGGTGATCAGGCCGCTCTGCCCCGCCGGCAAAAATACGCTTTCCACGTTGTTGCGCGGGTCTGCGGTGCCGCCCGGTGTCGTGAAGGCACCGGCAAACGAGTTCCCCAGATACGTCTGGCCGCCCACCAGCACGGTGAGATCCAAGTTGTTTTTATATGCGTTGCCGGACAGCGATCCCGGCGCGTCCGTCCAGCCCAACGTGATCCGTAGCGGCTTGTTCGTCTCCACCACGTTCGCAAAGAAAGTCCGCGTTTGGCCACTCGCCGTGAAAATATCGTTGGTCAATTGGTCGCGCAGCATGCGCTGTGTACCATCAAACGCCGTGCCCAGATTCATCAACCCCATGCCTTGATTGTTGGAGGGCAGCGTATCGTTGGCATCCACGCCTGTCAGATATCGTGTGGAGTTCATCAGATACGCCTTCATCATCGCCGGGCTGGGAATAGTCCACCCCTGGTTGATGAAATACTGGTAGACAAGGGATGCTCCGCCCGCGACCGCCGGCGTCGAGTGGCTGGTTCCGCTTGATGCTGCATAGTTCGTTTGGCCGGCGGGCTGGTACTTGTCGCACACTCCTTCGCCCGTATAGCCGTTGGCAAAGCTTGCCGCACCCGCTACATGCGTCCCCGGGGCCACGATGTCCGGCTTCTTACGGCTGTCCTTGCAAGGTCCGCGGCTGGAGAAATCAATGATGTCATTGGCATTATTCGCACCGGTATTACCCACGGCGCAGCCATCTGTCCCAAACATATTGTAGTTTTCCGACGCCCCGATGGAGAAAATATTCTTGCCCGTCCCCGGCGCACCGATTGTTTTGCTGCCTGGCCCATCATTGCCCGCCGCAAATACGTAAAGCACTTGCTGGTTCCCGCTCACACCCGGCTGCGAGTCGCGCGTCCACGTGTCGTAATTCTGGGCATCCACGTTGTACGCGCCATCGCCATCCAATCCCCAACTGTCCGAACTGATGCGAACCCCGCTGTGATAGTTTGTTGCAATGAATATTTTTTCCTGCGCCTCGCTGGGGTCCCAATCACCACCATCTGCAAATACCTTCGTGTTGCCCATCAACGCGAACGGATTGATGCCCAACCCGCGATGATAACCGTCGGCGTCACTGTACGGATTGCCCGATGAATTGTTGTAGCCGCCGATAATGCTGATGTTGATGTTGCCGTGGCCATCCGTACCCGCCGAGTTCGCTTCCGTCAGTTTGGATGCCGTGCGCGAATACTTCACGCGGCTGCTCTTGGCTGCATCGCCATCCACGCGAAACTCACGGTTTGCCGGATTCGCTGCCACGCCACGATCCCAGCCGTCGTCTGCGATGTCAATGACCATCCCTGATGCATCAAACTGGGCCTGTGTGAATCCCTTGCTTGTGATCCACGACAGATAGCCCGGCCCCGTCGGCTGGCTTCCCGCCGCATTCACATTGCCTGCCACAATCTGCCCCTGCCGCTCGCCACGGCGCTGCGGAGGTTCATAGACGTCAATGACCAGCACATCCTGACGCCCTGCCAATTCTTCAATACGATTCTCTGGCAGCGCCACGCGAATATTTACAAACCTCAAAGTTTCATTTGTCGCAATGCTCGCGAGCGGTTCTCCTGCCGCTTCTTCCAGCCAGGCAATCGTCGCGGCATTGGCCGCCGCGTCTTCCACCAACTGCACAGCAAACAACTTGCTGTCCGGCTTGGTCAGCTTGCGTTGTTTCAATGCCGCCGGGGTGGCGCGCGGCTGAATCTTGTCGCTCGGCAAAAACGCGCCTTCCCACTGCACATGCGACACCTGCGCGCGCAGCTTTTTGCGGGCGGTCTGGCCGCCATACACGATGTAGGTGTTGTCCGGCACAAAATCCACGATGCGCCATCCCGCCGCCTCCAGTTGCGCCACCCATTCCGGTTGAATCGGACCGTCAAACTGCACCAAGTGCAACTGGTCGCCTGTTGTTCCCGCCACCGCTTTGCGCGGCTCGGTTGTCGCCGTATCAATGACCCCGGCGTTGAGGTAAATCGGCTGCGCGGCAGCCGTCAAGGCGAAGAGACCAGTCGTCAAAAAAACCATGAGCCAATTGCGCACGGTAGATTTCATATAGGAGTTCCTTGGGTAGGTGGTTTGTTGTTGCAAGAAATCTACTCCTTCCAATGGCCCACGCAATACCGCAAACGCCTGCCAACAAAAACGCTTTACGCCAGATACAACCGCCGAAAAACGCACCCCATACTTGCTTCACTTATTGCAATATGTGAATTCACTTATTGCAATATATGAACTAACGCCGAATGGTACTAACCGGCAAAACCTGCTCGCCACGAAGACATTATATCGTAGTACCTGATGTTGCGCATTAGGCTTGAACCAAGGGTGGCGCGCTCGCATAGTGAAACGCGAACGAAAGGCTTCCATGATTGCTGAACTTATGAAATTTCATCCGGATGTTGCAAACGCTCTTGCCGCCGGACGACCGGTCGTCGCGCTGGAAAGCACCCTTATCACCCACGGACTGCCCCACCCCATCAATCTGGAAGTGGCTCAGGCCATGGAACAGGCTGTGCGCGATAACGGCGCCACCCCAGCCACGATTGCCGTGCTGCGAGGCCAAATCACCGTGGGGCTCACGAGTGAACAACTGACGTATCTGGCCCAAGCCACTAACGTACGCAAATGTAGCCGGCGCGATTTCCCAATCGTGCTGGCCCAAAAGGGCGATGGTGCAACTACCGTGGCAGGTACCATGATTGTGGCGCACTTGGCCGGAATTAAAGTTTTTGCCACTGGAGGTATCGGTGGGGTTCACCGGGGTCATCCTGTTGATGTCAGTGCCGACCTGCTGGAGCTGGCGCAAACTCCCGTGGCAGTGGTTTGCGCGGGCGCTAAGGCCATTCTGGATTTGCCATTGACGCTGGAGGTGCTGGAAACCCACGGCGTGCCGGTGGTCGGCTACGGGTGCGCAGAGTTCCCGGCATTTTATTCGCGCAGTTCCGGCCTGCCATTGGACGTGCGTTGCGATACCGTGGAGGAAATCGCAGCCATGATCCGTGCGCGAGAGCAACTGGGCTTCCGCACCGGCATGCTGATAACCAACCCCATCCCGGCGGCGGATGAACTACCGGCAGAAATTGCCGAAGCCGCGATTCAGCAGGCCTTGCAGGAAGCGGATGCCCAAGGCATTCGCGGCAAGGAGACCACGCCGTTCCTGTTGGCACGCGTCAGCGAACTCACCGGCGACCGCAGTCGTGCCGCCAATATCGCCCTGCTCAAAAACAACGCCCGCGTGGCCGCCCAAATCGCCAAGGCGATTTTGTAGGCTAGAACGTTCACCGGCCTTCCAACCTTGCCGACGGGGAAGGTTTCGTTCCCCAATCATGCACGTCGACAAAAACCTCAAGAGAACAACCATGGCAGTTGGATTGTAGAGCTTCCCTCCTCCCTGTTGCCGGGGCGATCAAGGCGCTATGATGCGGTAGTAGCGCTCTTCCTCAACATCCGCGAGATACTTGGCAAAACAGAACGTGCCTTCTGCGGTCAAGTTGGTCAGGGTGACTTCCCACATCCACTCGCCCGCAAGCAGGTTGGTGGAACTCTGAATGCCAATGGGCAGATTGGGCGCGCCCACCACCTGGCAGTTTTCGGCCAACGGTGAGCAATAGCCGTTTACAAACTCCGGATTCCAAAGAACCACTGGGCAGCCGCCAAAGGTGACACCCCAGCCCTCGGACCCAGGCAGATAATAAACCGTCGCACGGCTGGCCCCCAAGCTGGCAGGTTCCCCAGCGAGGACATCGCTCAGAAAGTAAATCCGCTCGAGGTTGGTGCAGCCTGTGAAAGCGTCTTCACCAAGCCAGGTGATGTTGCCCGGAATAAAGATACTCGTCAGTCCGCTGCTATTGGCAAACGCCCCGGCGTCAATGCCGACAAGTGGAAACCCGCCCAAACTGCCAGGCAAAGCCAGAGTGCCCTGATAGCTTTCATCGAACCCGACGATTGTCGCTTCGTCGTCCTCAACAATATAGGTATAGGGACCTTCCTGCTCATGGTTCGAGGCCTTGACCTCGAAGCTATGGGCGACGGGCTCGGCCTCATTCCAATTGCCGTTGCCCTCCTGAGCGGCTTGTACCTCCACAGTGCCCGCACTGGTAAAGGTCAGAATGTTGCCTTCCAACAAGGCGGGCCCCGACACCACCTCAAAGCTCACCGGCAGACCACTGGTGGCGGTTGCATCGAGTTCGACAATGTCCGTTGTCCAACAGTCGGCAATCGGGGCAAAATCAATTACTTGAGAGGCCTTCAGAATGGTCAGCTTGTCCTCAACACGACCCTCGTAGTTGTCATCAACAACTGTTACCGAAACCAGATAATCGCCCGCGTCCACAGGAGGATCTTCCGAGGGTAGTTCCTTGCCCAAGATGACGAGCCCCAACTGGCTGTAGAGAATCTCCAAAGGCAGGCCTTCCGGCTCGATGAAAACAGTGACCGCCCTAGGTTCGCCGTTGTACACCTGCTCCAAGTCATCCAGCACAATAGTCACTTTTGCCGGTTCAACCGTCAAAACGTCCCGCGCCTGCCCCTCATATCGGCCATCCACTACTGTGGCCACAACCTGATAGGTGCCCGCGTTGACCGGTACGTTCAGTGAACCGTCATAGGTCACTTCCACCGCCAGACCGGGCGGATCCGTAGTCACGCTCACAACACGCGGCGTACCGTCATAGACCTGTGTAAGGTTCGACAAGGTAACCGCGGCTTGATCCGGGATCACTTTGATGGTTTGACCAACCGATTCAGCCGGCAGCCAGTTGTTATCCCCCGGCTGCATCGCCTTGATCGTGACAGGCCCCGCACCGGTGAAACTCAACAGATTACCCACCAATTGCCCGGGTCCCGAGTCAACCGCAAACTCGACCGGCAGACCACTACTGGCCTTGGCCTCCAACTCGATGGTCGCCGAAGCCAGTTGAGGGGGAATCTCCGGAAAATCAATCGTCTGCTTGGCCGGATCAATAAAAAATACATCCTCGGCCCGGCCTTCCCAGCGCGGATCCGCAACCATCGCGACTACCCAGTACTTGCCGGCGTTGACCGGTGGGGCGGGGTCATCGTTATAGGTCACTTTCACCGGCAAACCGGCGGGCTTGGTTCTAACCCCGACTTGCCGTGGTGTGCCGTCATAAAGCTGCCGCAGATCATACAGCATGATCCCGGCGGTGTCCTTGATCACCTCGAAGCGGTTGGCAACTTTCGGCGCCGGCAGCCAGTTTCCGTTGCCCGGCTGACTGGCTACAACCGTCACAGAGCCCGCCCCGGTAAAGCTCAAGAACCGGCCATCCCATACCGCCGGACCGGACGCCACCGAAAACTGAACCGGTAAGCCACTACTAGCCTTGGCCTCCAGCCTGATAACTGCCGTCGCCACTTGATCCGGCACCTGCGGAAAATCAATGAACTGCTCCGCCGGCTTGATGCTCAGGGTGCCAAAGGCCTCGCCTGTCCAGAATGGATCCTTCACCACTGCCCGCACCTTGTAGGCGCCGGCATTGATCGGCGGTTTGGGATCACCCTGATAGGTCACGAGCACCTTCAGATCGGGCGGCTTGGTATCCACCTGTACCGCGCGCGGTGTGCCATCATAGACCTGATCAAGATTCGACAGGATGACCACAGCCTGATCATTGATCACCTCGAACTTCTGCAGCACATCATTGGCCGGAGCCCAGTTGTTATTTCCCGGTTGGCTGGCTTTCACCACCACCACTCCCGCCTCGGTGAAATACAACAGATTCCCTTCCAATTTGGCCGGCCCTTCCAGCACCATGAATTCGACCGGCAACCCGCTGGAAGCCTTGGCCCTGAGCAGCACGGTAGATGATGTTGTCTGATCGGGAATCGGTGGAAAATCAATGACCTGTTTCCCCGGTCGAACCACCAGCAAGCCCTCGGCTTTGCCATGCCACATGGGGTCCACAACCATTACGGCAACGCTGTGCTTGCCCGCATCAATCGGCGGCTCTTTTTTGCCGTCATAAGTCACCAGAACCCTCAGATCGGGCGGCATTGTCTCCACACGCACCACGCGCGGTCTGCCGTTATAGGCCTGCTCCAACGCCGACAGGACAATCTTTGCCTCTGCCGTGCTCACCCTGAAACTCTGGGAAACATCTTTGGCCGGCGCCCAGTGCTCGTCCCCGGGCTGGCTGGCTTTCACTGTCACTTTGCCCGCGCCACGGAAAGTCAAAACGTTGCCAGCTAATTGCGCGGGCCCCTCCTCAACAGAAAATTCAACAGGCAAGCCACTCGAAGCCGTGGCAACCAGCGCTACGGTCGAGGTCGTGATATGGTCTGGAATGGGCGGGAAATCAATCTTCTGCGTGGCCTTCTTCACCGGCAGTTGAGAGTTCGTTATCCGCCATTGCGCGTCGGCGATGGTCGCCCCCAGCAACAGTCCAACCACAACCAGCAGGCGGATAACGGCATAATTTGCCACTATCACGGTCTGGTCTGTTTTATTTGAACTGCTCTTTTTCATCTTTCCGATCAGATTATTTATTAGGATTATGTTAAGAATAACCCCGCCATCTTTTCCAAACACAGCCTTAGAATACTGCATAACGCAGGTTTTCGCAATAGATATACGATTAATTTATGATTAATTTTCGATGATATCTATTTACTATCGCACCGGTGTTTACGTAGTGATTTATATCAAGATGGATGTATTTATTGCGGTGTTTTCCCGGTGAATAATGTGAAGATCACCGCTATTTACAGGTATTTAATCACTTTGTGGCCAGTGGGCCAGATGGTATGAATAGCGTAATTATGAATATTAAGATTCTATTAATTTGTCTTATTTATCGCTAAAATATGCCCGTGGATGAGGGCAGTTAACTGAATTGACGAATGGCGTTCCGCCTCTATTTCATGGGATCAAATGTGCCGGAACTGCCATGGCCGCAGCCGGGGTGCACTGTAGGATTGGAACGGCCGCAGACCTTCCAGCCGTTCCCCACGGAGGGAAGGTTCCCCTCCTCAACCGTTCCCGGCTAACAAAAGAGCTACGAGAACAGCTATGGCCGCAGACGCTAGGTCAAGGCACGTGGCGGGGTATCTTGATCCGGTAGTGGCGAACGGCGTTGGTGGGATAAGCGTTATCCACCCAGTCGGTTTGAGTCCCGGTGCCGTACACGGTGGCAAGGTGGTGCCAAGCCGCGGCGTTGGGCAGATCGCCATCATTGCCTTCAATGTGATATGTACGGCCATCAACGGACTGGAAGCGCAACATCATGCCGTCGTTCACTACCATTTGCATTTCCCACCCGATATAGCTGCCCGCTGCCATGGGGTCGGTGCTGGCCAGCCATTCGGCAAAGTTGGAGAACTTGTCGTTGTCGTAATCGCCATCCTTGGTTTGCGAGAGGTCGCCGTTGAAATAGCGGAACTCCCAATCATCGGGAATGTCGTTGCCGTTGGCATCCCACGGCACCACGATCGTCGCGTAATTGCTGACCACGTTCACGCCGTCATCCGCCACGAACGTCACCACGCTGGTGGAGCCGGCGGAACCCATGTTGGTGACCCACCAAGCAAACACGCCCGTTTCAGGATTGAAGGTGGCGGTAAAGGGCAACGTACCCACGGTCAGTATGACCGGATCATCCTCGGGATCGGTCACGCTGACTGTAAAGGTGTTGGTAGTGCCGACTGCGTTGGTGTACGGCCCCTGCGGGGTAAACTCAATCACCGGCGGCTCATTGTTGGCATCTTCGGCAAAAAGGTCGATCGAGAACGCGATCGAGTTGGTTCCCATGAGTTCCACTTGGCGGGTTTGGGCCTGATTCCGCATTCGGACCGAATCGTACTCGTGGTTTTGATGGTCGTCGCGCGCGGCGGTATTGACTTGACCTTGAGTCATCGTCAGCAGCACGCCCGAGTGGTTGTTCGTCGTGGTGAGCGCCACCACGCCGCCAGTCGCGCTAATGGTATCCACAAACCCGCGCTGGCCGGCCAGCAGCAGCTCGCTCAAATTGGGCGAGAAGCCATTGCGGACATACAGCACGCCGCCATTGAGCGATGGATTGATGGTGTATTGGACGGCAAAGCTTGTGGCCGTGGGAGCCAGAGTGACCGTTTTGGAAATCTTGCCATCGGACGAAGTCAGCTTCCAGCCATCTGTCCCGTTGGTCGTGACGGTGTAGAGGTCGTTGACGTATTGCGCGGTGCCGGCATACCAGTCCTTCAGCGCCGACGTACGGTAAGCCACGACTGCACCCGTGTTCGTATCCACATTGGAAGCGCCTTCCACTTCCGTCTCGCTGCCGGCGCACGAGGCCAGGTTGCCGATCATCTGCCGGATGCGGCCATCGCCATCGCGGTGCCATGCCGCAATCATGCGCCCGCCGATTCGCTCGAAGACCGCAGCCACGTGCTTGTTGTAAAGCACGTATTCATTTTCGCCGTCCTGGTCCACATCCACGCTGGCGGTCTGAGTGGTTGCCAGTCCAGGGGCAACCGTTGCCCATGAATCTGCCCACGAATAAATGGCCGCCAGTCGAGTTTGACTCTGGGCCTGCTTGGCAAAGCCGATCAGGGTTTGGTTGTCGCTGGCGGGATTGATATAGCCGCCGATGCTCCACTTGGTCAGATCGTTATTGTTTTCGTTATGGAAAGCGGTTTCGAACACCGAGGCGTGCAGCACTTCGCGCGCAAGGCGCTTGATGTCGGCATTGGTAATACCGGCCACCTTGGTCCAGGTGTTGGAGATGATTCCGCCCGTATAGACCATGCCGTAGGCGGTGGCATTAGTCACGCCGGGACGAAGTTCAAACTTCTTGCCCACCAGTCCTTCGTGACGCCAACTGCCATTGTACCAGTTGTCGTAATTTTCGTTGTTGGCGTGGTTGATCCAGTCGTGCGACTGCTTGGCGCCGGCGGTGTTACCGCGGTCAATCGGCTCCCAACTCTGGTTCCAAGGCAGCGCGATCCGGCCAGCGGCAATATCCTCCAGCGAGACCAGTTGAATCCACGGGCGGTTGGCCAGCCAGCGCAGGTTGCGGTCATAGGCATCGGCCCGCGACAGATTGCTGAACTCCTCCCACATGGTGAAGATGGTGGAAATCTGATCTTGGCGGCCGGCCCGCGCGCGGCGGCTGAATAACTCACGCATGGGCATGGGCAGCCCGCTATCGTGATTGGCGAAGCGATAATCATCCGCAGCCGTGTTGATGACGAAGCAGTTTACGTTATTGATCCGGTTGATGCGGTAGCCATCATCGCCCAGCGCCACCTGCCGGCCAAACCAGTTGAAGACATGGGTGTTTTGATCCACCAGCGTATAGCGGAAGCCCATGTTGGTGATTTTGGCGAACACATCGGCATCCAGCAGACGCTCCGGCGCCCAGAACACGGAGTTGCTGTTGATGTTGGCGCCGTAGATTCGGTTGAGAGTGGCAGAAGCCAGATTCACGTTATCCTGATTGAACGCAGGCGTGAAATACGGCAGCGCGTGATCCGAATAAGTACTGGCCATCAGCACCACGTTGCTGTTGGCCACGGCCTGCCGGATCATGTCATTGAGTCCCGGGCCGGAACGCCACTCCGGACCGCCGTCCTTGACTTCGGCCCACTGCAACGCCGAGGCCAACGTCGGCGTGATGTGCAGGTTGAGCGGCTTCTTGAAGATGTTATGGCTCTTGATGGGCCGCTGATAACCCGCGCCGGCACCATTGTTGACGATGTCATGGATGATGTTGGCCGGCTGGATGGCCTGATTGCCATGAGCTAGCAGCGCAATCTTGGCGGACTTGCCCATATCGTTGTCGGCATTCCGGCCGATCCATTGGGTTAGGACGCCATTCTGGGCAATCCAATCCTGATCACGCCAATAGTCGGAGCAAATCCAATCGTTACGGATGCTGTCGGTGATGTCCGATCGCCCGCCGATATCGCCCGCGCCGGGCTTTCCGCCGTTGCAGGAATTGCAGGTGCCATCCTTGGTGGTGAACACTTGGAAGTTGAGTCGGCTGGCATCGCCGTTCCAGCCGATATCCGTCAATGCACTGCGGCGGATAGCAAACTCACAAGCATCGAGTTCGGAATTGAAATAGGCCCCTTGGAAGCCGTTGGCGGCAATCTGCACGCCGTTGGCGCTCAGGCTGTCCCACGCGCCCACGGTGTTGTGGGCGGGATCGGTATCCACGTAGAGATTGCCGTTTTGGCTGTCATAGACAGCCACGACGGCCTCCCACTTCATATCGGTGCGGGTATCCACCTCATCCGGCAGCGCAGCCTCGCCGGCGCCCGGGCTGTTGAAGTCCAGCACCACATAAATATTCAACGCACTCTCTTCGGCGTGGGCCTGCAAATCATGGAAGTCCACGCGGAAATACAGCTTGTCATCGGCCGCGCCACCATCGCGCATATAAAATGCCACCATGTCGCGCGAACTGTCGAAACCGTCCCAGCGGCGATAAATATCCACCGCCTGGCTGCCGCCCGTGTTGTACGGGTCCAACGCGATCAGATCATCCAGCGTCCAATCGGTGAATTCCACGTAATTGGTCTTGCCGTTGACGCTGCCAATGGCCGCGCCGGGGCCAATCGTGATGGCGCCCGCCGGTGGCGGCGAGCCGGGATCATCGTAATGCCGCGGATTGGTGCCGTTGAGATATTCCTGGATATTGGTGAACCCATCGCCATCCGGGTCGCCATTGGCGCCGTGCTCCGTGCTGCCGATGACAAGTCCGGTGCCCATGTTGGTATGGCCCACAATGCCGCAATCCAGCGGATCAAGGCCATAGCGCACTTCCCAACCATCGGGAAGGCCATCGCCGTCGGTGTCCGGATTCAGCGGGTCGGTTTCCAGCCAGATTTCGCCGGCATCCCAGACGCGGTTGGAGTTGCTGTCGCCATCAATCCGCCCATTAAAGTTTTTGTCTTCGCCATAGCCATCACTCAAGCCATCGCCGTCGGTATCGGGATTGTTGGGATCGGTTTCCAGCCAAGTTTCCCAGGAGTCCATGCGACCGTTGGGCCAATTGACACGCGTACTTGGGTCTTGTCCGGGTGCGATGGAGTCGCCGTCGCCATCCACCCACCCGTTACGGTTGGCATCTTCCACGCCGTCGGGGATGCCATCGTAATCGCTGTCGGGGTTGTTGGGATCGGTGGTGCTGCCCCAGAGACGTTTTGAACGGTCGCCGCCGGCACTTTGGCTATCCACGCCGGGCACTTTGCCAAAGTTGTCGAGCGTATTGTAGAACGGCGGGTCAAGGTCGGCGCGGAAGTTCGGCCAGCCGTCGGCGTTGGTGTCGGCGTTGGTGTCCGTGTGCGCGGAGGGCGTGCGCCAACCCAATTCCAATCCGTCGGGCAGACCGTCGCCATCGCTGTCGGGGCTTTCGGGCAGGCTCCGCCCAAAAGCATCGTGCTGATGAATATCGCCATTGGTCCAGAATTCCGGATTGGGCTTATAGCGCGGATCGGTATCGGGGAAGCCGTTGGGCAGCGGGACAACATTGTTTTCCCACGCGTCTTCCAGCCCGTCATCATCATGATCGAGATCGTTGGTGCTGGTCATGTCCACCACTTGCCTGAGTTGCAGGCGCGCGGTGCGCGATGCGCTATTGGTCTTGTTGTCCGGGTCCCTGACCCACGCGGTGAAACGGTAAGTTCCAGCCGTCACGTTGCTCCACGCATAATCCCAGAACAAGGTGCTGCCGATGTTCGAACTGCCCACCAGCGCCACCTGCCCCGTGTAGCCGGTCGGCGACGTGAAATAAATACCGGTGGCCACCGCGTTGGTGTCCGTGGCCAACTGAATGCGGGTGGTGCGCAGCGCCGGATTGGTGGCTATCTCTGCCGGCGGCACGTCCTTGAGGATGATCACATGCGGCTTGCCATCGCTGCCGAACTCCGGCGGCTCGGTAATGATGATGGACGGCAGCAACTCGCCCATGGTCCGCACTTGGCGCGTGGCGCGCAGCGTCGGCTTGCCCGCGCGGGTTCCCACAATCTCGAAGCTGTGCAGCCAGTCCGGGTGCCCGTTGTACACATTGGGCATCGTGAACTTGATGGTGTTCTCGTTGGGATAATCCCACTGATGCTGCAGGTTGATGTCATCGGGCGAGAGGATCACACCTTCAGCCGGATCGCCGCCATTCGCAGCACTGTTGAGCTTGATGGTGAAGAGCGCCAGCGCTTCCGCGTCGTCCAGATTTTCCGCAAAGTTCCACGAATACTTCACGCGGATTTCCCAGCCGGCCTCGACATAATCGCCGTCCTGGCCCGGCCAATCGAAGTAGAGCCGGTAGGCATCGCCGCTCGTGTTGACGGTGCGGATCAATTCCGTGTAGTGGCCTTGGGCTTCGGTCAGGCCCGCGTTGGTCCACGCCGTTTTTTCCGCGCTGGACCACTCGCGCAGGCGCACGCGGATGGTGGCCGTCCCGCCAGTCGGCAGGTTGGCATAGGTGAAGCGCCAAGCCTGCGGATAATCGCGGTTCATGTCGCTGGGCGTGACACGCGCGGCCTTCTGCCATGCGGCATAGACGTTGCCATTGCCATTGGATTTGCTAGTGGCGCTGTCGTCGTTGCTGGCGTCGCTGTCTTCAATGCGGTACCAGACCTCGCGCACGGTTGGGTCCGTACGCACCACCACGCCGTATTCCGTGCCGCCGAGCGTGTCGCCGTTGGCGGCGGGCCACTGGACATACCCCTGCGGGCGCTGGGCATCCAGATAGAACGTCTGCTTGAAGGTGTTATATACCGCGCTGCCATCATCCCGATTGAGGAATGCGCGCGCGGAAATCAAGTGGAAGCCCTCCTTGAGGCCGGTGCGCGTCTCGCCATAGTCGTTGTGTGGGCGATTGGTAATGGTGCCCAGATTCAGATTGGTCACCTGCCAAACGCCCATCATGTCGGCTTTGCGCGTAATATCGGTGGCGCTGCCCGGCCAGACGATCTCCCAGCCGTTGCCATCATAGCCCTGCTCGCGCGCGGAACCTGTTTTGTAGCGGAACACGGTGCCCGCCGGCAGGGCCGGAACTTGCGCCTCCCACCAGTCGGTGCTGTTGGTGCCATCGCCGACCCAATTGCATTCCACCACGAGCGTATCGCGGTTGCCCGCCGCGCCGCCCGCCCCCTCCGGCCAGGCCACGCCATTGGTGGTGTAATAGAGGTGCACACGATTGCCACCCACCTTCGGCGTCTTGATGCCGATATAGAGCGTCGAACCCGCGGCATTGGTCAACGGCGGCCAGAATTGGGCATTTCCCACACGCGGGCCATCCTGCATGGCTTGAGGATTGTGGTAAATCCATGAAACCATCTGATCGTCGCTCCAATCATTGGAGCCGGAGGAGGGATTGATGGTCCAATTGGCTTGGCCAATAGTGGCCACATAGGTCTCCGCGCCCGCCGAGCCCAATTTGCAGCGGTTGGAATCGGCCGCGGCAAACTTTTCGGGCCAGATGCGCTTCACAAAGGTGGCCTGTTCGTAGCCCAGAAATACATCGTTGGCCAGCGCCGGTGGATTGTCGCGCGGGTCGCCGCCGATGTGATTGGTGTTGTTGAGGTTCATGCCGCCATCCAGCTTCATCAGCACGTTGCCGGCGGAACCATCCACCCGCGTCGCAAAGCTCACGCTGCTGGCGTTGGTCACCCGCGGGATGTCAATCGAGTAGGAAAAATCGGTGGTGTTGGTATCTGGCAGGCCGTAGGGATTGAACGCCGGATCGCCGTCGGGGCCATCCTTGCGCGTGACCCTGACACTGCCCGCTATCTTGCCGTTTTCATAAATCGTGATGGGCTTGCCGCCGAAGCTCGACCACAGCCCGCTGGGATCCGGATTCTTGTAGCCGAAAATAAAGTAACCACCCGGGGGAACCACCACTGTATTCAGCGCGGAAGCGTAGGTGTAAAAACCATAGTAGTAATCGGAGTAGTTGAAGAGGTAGGCATCGGAACCGTAAGGCCCGCCGGCCTGATGCGGATAGCTGATGCTGCTGCGGATGTCGCGTGCCTGCCCGTTGGAGTAGTCATCGTTCAGCATCACGAGCATGGTCACGTGTTGCGCGGCATTGGAACCGGCCTGCCGCCAATCCAAACGCTCCCACGCCACAAAGTCGCCATCGCTCCACACCCCGCGCTGATAGCCGCGGGCAAATTGCTCGTGGCAATAGAGCAGGTTCGGCACACGGTTGTCGCCCCACTGCCCGAGGAACGATGTGTTGGCCCAGCGCGGGAATGCCCCGCCACTTTCACCGAGCGTTTCGGCATGGAAGTTGCCGTCCGTATAGAGCAGGCCCAGTCCCTCGCGCAGGAAGTAGAACGCGTGTTGCAGCTCGCGGCGCGCGGCGTAATCGTTGTCATGGCTTTGCGCGTGCATCACGCCCAAATTGGGCGAGAACCCGCCCCACCCCGGATTATCAAAACCCTCCAAGCCGTTCCACGGACTGCCGAGGCGATCGTTGAGCTGGTTGCGCAGGTCGTTGTCCACCAGCCGCATTCCCGCCGACCAATAGCCGCCGTAGCCCGGTGGCTGTCCGAGGTGCTCGCCAAAAATCAGCGCGTCATCGCGCGGAATTTCAGTATTGAAATTGCTGTCGCGGTGGTTGTCCCAGTCGCTGAAGCCGCGCGTCATGTTGAATTGCCACTGGATGTTGCCGCAGTAGCCGAGGTTGCTGTCGTTCTTGTCGAACTCGCCATAAAAATAGTCCGGCACGTGCTTCACCGCGTCCAGGCGCAGGCCGTCGAGCTTGGTCATGGCCATTTCCCAGCGCACCGCGCGCAGCAGATACGCGCCAACGTCCTCTTTGAAGAAGTCCGGATATTGCGCGATGATGTTGGTGGTCAGTCCGTTGTTGGTGCCAAAACCAATGTAGATATTGGCGTTGGTGTTGCCCGACCAATCCCACACATTCCATTGCGCGGGCGGCACGTTGGTGTTGGGCATCCGGTCATAGAATTCCGGATTGTGCGGGTGGCGCACATAGCTCGGCTTGGGATTCCAGTCGCCCTCGTTGAGGCCGTGGTTTTGGTTGGGCGTTTCGTGGGCAATGTCAATCAGGTCCGACAACCCCAAATGCATCACCTGCCACGCGTCGTTCCAATCGCGGCAGTTGTCCCACTTGCGGTAAAACCCGTCTTCCGTGCGGCGCAGGTGAAAATCTTCCGGGCACATGCCGGGATACACATCCACCGGTGTCGTCTCGTTATAGCCGGGGATGTCGAACGCGCGGTGGTTCATGATGTTGTCAGCATAGACCCGCAGGCCGAACCGGTGCGCGGTTTCGATCAGGTTGAGCAGCTCCGCTTCGGTGCCGTAGCGCGTTGCCGTGGTGCTGCGCTGGTGCCGCCCGCCCAAGTCGAACGGATCCCACAAGTCATAGCCCACGGAAAGGCCGCCACTACCCTTGGTCGGCGGTGGGATCCAAATCGAGGAATATCCGGCTTCGGCCAGCTCCGGGATTTTGTCCGTCATTTCCCGCCAGCTTGTGTTGAAGTACTGCAGCATGGCCTCGCCGTAGGCCATTCCCGGCAGGAGCAATCCCAGCGCGCCCACGCCGATGATTCTCCGCCACCATTTGCGCCCCAACTGTTGTCCTGATTTCATCCCTGCACTCCTCAACGAACTGCAACCGGCCATTTGCCCCTACAGACAAACAAAGGCAATCGTTACATTACCGACCGACTCTACCCCACCGTGCTCGGCAACTCAACGCAAAAACGCTTCACCAGACCATAAAAATAAGCCCGCCCCTTCCCCCCTCCTCAAGCGTGGACCACCGGCAGATGCGCCCAGTCCGTCGGCCGGTTCACGGATTTACGTTGCTGCCGCATTTGCCACCGGGTGCTGACCAATTCGCGGGCGTGGCACACCACGCGCCGCGCCGGCTCCCGGTTCAGTGTGTCCACGCACGTCATCAAGCGCATGGTTGCGGGGCTGTCCGGCGTTTGCGAGGCAAACAGCAGCCCCTGTTCTGCTCCCGCCGGCGTCAAATCCATGAGCAACACCCCGGCCTTCTGATAGCGCAATCCCGGCCGGAAAATCCGCGTCAGCCCCTCCTGCGCGCACTGGACCAACCGGCCGGAATCCTGCGTGGGCCGCTCCAAAACCAGCGTGACTCCATTGGCATACCACGGTTCCGCGTCGGCAAACGGACTCGTCTGCACAAAAACCGTCACCGCCTGCGCCCGCAACCGCTCCCGACGCAACTTCACCCCCGCCCGCGCCGCGAACGCCGCCACCGCGCCTTGCAAATCTGTCAGCGAACTCAACCGCTCGCCAAAACTGCGCGACACCATGATCTGTTTTTTGGCGGGCGGGACCAACTCCAACGGCAGGCACGAGCACCCCGCCAGCTCGCGGCCAATCCGCTCCAACACCACGCCGCCCAACCGCCGCAGCCAACTGGGATCCGCCTCGGCCAGCGCCAGCGCCGTCGCCACCCCCGCCTGCCGCAGTCGCCCCCCCCAGCGCGCAGCGATTCCCCAAATGTCCTCCACCGCCAGCGCGGCCAGCGCCTCCCGCGGCGCGGCCACCTCCCCCCAGTGGCACACCGGCCCCTGCCCAGCCTGCCCTTTTTTGGCGAGGCGGTTCGCCACTTTCGCCAGCGTTTTGGTCGGCGCAATTCCCACCGAAACTGGAATGCCCGTCCAGCGCCGAACCGTACGCGCAATCGCCTGCCCCAGCGCCGTCAGATCGCCACGATGACCGCCCACATCCAGAAAACATTCGTCAATGGAGTACACCTCCAGCCGCGGACTGAACTGCGTAAGGGTTTGCATGACGCGCCGCGAAAACTCGCCATAGAGCGCGTAATTCGAAGAAAACACCACCACCCCTGCCCCGCGCACCGCCGGCGCCACTTTGAACCACGGCTTGCCCATGGGAATGCCCAGCGCCTTGGCTTCCGCGCTGCGCGCCACCACGCAGCCATCGTTGTTCGACAGCACCACAATCGGCCGCCCCTCCAGCGCCGGTTGGAACACCCGCTCGCAGGACGCGTAAAAATTATTGCAATCCACCAGCGCGAACACGCCCCACCTCAATACGACCGGATGGCGTGCGCCACCACGCCCCAGATCACCAGCTCCGTGTGCTCATGCACCACAATTGGCGGATACGCCGGATTCTCCGCCTCCAACCGGATTCCCTCGCGCCCCACCCGCAGCCGCTTCACTGTCAATTCGCCATCCACCACCGCCACCACAATCGCCCCCGACGCTGCTTCCCTTGCACGGTCCACCACCAGCAAATCACCATCGCGGATACCCGCCCGCACCATGGAGTCGCCCGTCACCCGCACCACGAAAGTCGCCGCCGGATGTGGCGCCAGATAGGCATTCAAATCCAGCGGCCCCTCCAGATGGTCGTCCGCCGGCGAGGGAAATCCCGCCGCGATCCGCGAGGAAAACAACCGCAGCATCCGCCGCGGCTGTCCCACCGCCACCCGCCACACCGTCTCCGCAATTCCCAAGGTTGTTGTACCCGCTTTCATACTGAACAATTGTTCAGTATCATACACAACCCCACCCCCTTGGCAAGCCCGGGAATGGGGGGGGGAGTTAGGGTGCGATTGAGCCCGGCCGGGTACCTTTGCAGTCAGGATAAGCCGAACAGCCCCAGAAATCGCCCTTGGCCGACTGGCGGCGGCGCATCGGTTGTCCGCACTGCGGGCAGGCAGGCGCCGCCGCATCTTTTTGTTGGTCCCGAATCTCGCGGCGCTTGGTGGACAGCCGCTCGCTAAAGCCACCCGTTTTCTCGAAGGCCTTGCCCTGCGACTCAATCAAGCTTTTCAACATATTCAACGCCCGGCCAATCATCATCAGCATGGCGTTGGCCACCACCACCGGATCATCGGCATCCAGCCACCGCGCATATTTCTTGCGCTGTTCCCGCGCGTGCTTGGCGGACTCATGGACCATGTCATCCTGGAATGCGGGGGCATCCAGCGAAACCGCGTTGATGGCCTTGGCCTCCGGCGAATGCACCGACCACGGCAATTCCCCACGGTCGAGAATGAAAACCTCATAGTCGCCGCGCAATTCGCTCAAACTGGCGCGAGCCACATCCGTCAGTTTCATTTCGGTGTCTTTGGAGGTGGCCGCCCGTTCCGAGCCTTCAATAATGTTCTGCCGTCCGCCGCGGGCGGCTTGAACCATTTGATCATATTGCCGACCCTTGGGGTCATAGAACTTGGTTTCCCGTTCGCGCGGGTCGGCCGTCAGGAAGCGCCGGCAAAACCGCAGCGTTTCCAACTGCACAATGGTGGCCAGCGTGAACGAGTGCAACCGCCGAAACCCACCATGCTTGTCAAACAGTTCCGCCATGGCACCACCTATGCTGTCGTGACCTCATTGACCACATTGTCCGGCATCCTACACCAAACAATACGGTCAATAACAACAATCTTGTCCATGTCCGTCCATTTCCGTCCCCACCGCCGCCCCCGCCCCCCCTCCGGGGCGTGGCTTGCGTGGCGGGCGGGGGGCGGCTACAATCCGCGCCCATGAAAACTAAAACTTCCTGGCTGTCGTCCGCGGTGATTTACCAAGTGAACCTGCGCTCGTTGGCGGCGCGCGAGCCGCGCAACGCCGTCGAGGCGCTGACCGAAAAGCCGCAACCTCTCTCCCCCCTGGCCTACCTGACCAAATCGTTGCCGCGGCTGCGGCGGCTGGGATTCAACGTGGTCTATTTGCTGCCGCCCTACCCCATCGGGCTCCTCGGCCGCAAGGGAATCGGCTCGCCGTATGCCTCGCGCGATTTCCGCGCTGTCGAACCGGAATACGGCACCATGGAGGACATCCAGGCATTCATCCGCCGCGCGCACGAGCTGAAGCTGAAAGTGATTTTCGACATCACGCCCAACCACACTGCGCGCGACCACGTCTGGATGACCGCTCACCCCGAGTATTACGTCAAGGCCCCGGACGGTTCCGCCTTCTTTGATGCCGATTGGTCGGACACCGCCAAGCTGGACTACACCAATCACGACCTGCGCGCGGCGATGATCGAGGTGTACGACTTCTGGCTTTCCTGCCTCGGCCCGGATGAGCACGGCGCGCCGGATGGCGTGGACGGCTTCCGCCTCGACATGGCGCACTTCATCAATGACAAGTCGTTCTGGGACCAAGCGCTGCCCGCGCTGCGCGCGCGGCACCCTTCCCGCGACTTGCTTTTCATGGCCGAATGCTACGGCTTCCAGAACAACCTCGATCTTTTCGCCCGCGGCATGGATGCGGCCTATGACGACGATTTCTACAAGCTGTGCCAGTATGCCTACGCCGTGGATGAAGCCGGCAACTCGCGCGTGCGTCTTGCCGCGGATGCCCAGCACAACCACGATTTCCATCCCATCCTCAACCAGTGGCAGGATGGCGGCCTAGCGGCGGCGGCAGCCAAAGTGTTGCGCCAATACGAGGAGGCCGCAGCCCGTTTTCCCTGCCGGCATTACACCGCGCGCTACACCGACAACCACGATGAGGGCCGCGGCCTGTACCGCTTTGGCCCCGGCGCGTTCCGGGCCATGAACATTCTCGCGTTTCTGGCGCCGCGCACGCTGCCCTTCCTGCTGACAGGCCAGGAATCCGGTGCGCTCAACCGCCCCTCCATCCACGCGCGCTGCCAACCCTGCGACAAAGGCCGGCGCATCCTCACTGCCGATGGCCGCGAAGTCCGGCAGGAAGGCGTGGAATTGGAAGGCAACCTGTTCGATCGCGGCTACGCCGCGCGCCAGCAGTGGCAGCAGTTTTTTAAGGAGCTGATCGCCCTGCGCAAAAAACACCGTCCCCTGCGCGAAGGCTCGTGCGACATCCTCGATCTTGGCGAGGATGCCGGCCCCCGCGACCGCACCGTGCTGGCGTTCGACCGCAAACTCGGCCAGCAACTGCTGCGCTGTGTGATCAATCTTGGTGACCAGCCACGCCACTTGGCCCGCGCCAACGCCTTGCTCAACGGCACGCCGCTCTATGGCACACTGCCGGCGGCGGGCGTGCTGCCGCCGTTTTCGGTGGTGGTGGTCAGCATCGCGTAACGCTGCGCCGGCGCAAAAAACAGGCCGCGGCGCCCATCGGGCCCGCGGCCTGCCGTGCCAAGCAACCGGATCAGGTGGTCACTTGGATTTTGCGCGCCTTGACTTCCTCGCGCTTGGGCAGCGTGACGGTCAAGGTTCCGTTTTTGATGCGCGCCTGGATGCGTTCGGCGTCCACCGTCTCGGGCAGGGTGAAATCGCGGCGGTAGCGGCCAGCACGGAACTCGCACCCGAGCTCTTCGCCGGGCGTCGGGCAACCGCCCGTCTGGCACCAGCCTTCAATAGTCAACACCCGGTTATGCACCGTGGCCTCGGCGGTCTTTTCGTCGGCGCCGGGCATATCAGCCAACACCGTGAAGCGTTCGGCATCTTCGCGGATATCCACGCGCGGGATATACACCGGCTCATTGGCCGGCACGGGGGCATCTTGGCGTTTTTCTGTGGCAGTCGTCATGGCTTCACTCCTTTCATTCCGCCGTGATGGCGATTTTACGCGGTTTTTCCTCTGGCGAGCGGGGCACGGCAATGTTCAACAAGCCGTTCTTGAAGGTGGCCTTCACCCCGGCTGCATGGGCACGGAAGGGCAGTTGCAACGTGCGCTGGAACTCACCCGCGGGCCGTTCCCGGCGCAAGACGGTTTCCCCGGCGGCCGGCGCCGCGCTGTTGACCTTGCCGCGCAAGGCCAGCTCGTCGCCGTCCACGGAGATTTCTACATCCTGCGGATCAACACCGGGCATTTCAGCCACCAGCGTCAATCCATCGGCCGTCGAATACACATTCAACGGCGGATACGCCGCGCCAGCGCGCCGCTCCACCCGGGGTTCTTGTCCCGCCAACAGGCGGTTCATGTTGTCCTGGAGCGATTCCAATTCGTCGAAAATAGTCCAGGGACTACGGGGTCCAATCATCAGTTCTAACATGGCGAGCACTCCTTTCTTGGTTCGGTTGAGTTGCTTGTCCACCTTGTACAGAGCAGACCCCATGCCAATTTTTCTCTAGTGCAATTTAATTAATGCAACAAACTGCAAATGAATAAGAACTGACTTTTTAATCAGACGGATATTTCAAGCTTGCCAGATAAAAAAGCGCCATTTTGTCGCTCATCACGCGACACAATGGCACTACCCCCCCCCCCCCCCCCCTTTGCGACTTATTTCGCTGGGGGAATGACCAGCACCGGGCATTCGGCTTTGCGCACAACTCGCTCGGTGACGTTGCCAAACAGAATCTTGCCGACCGCCCCCGCCCCCTGCCGACCCAGAATAATCAGGTCAATGCCTTGCTCTTGGGCATACTCAAGAATTTTTTGCCGGGCCTCGCCAATGCGCATGGCGATGATCAGCTTGACCTCCGGCGGCACGTGCGGCTGATAGGCCTCGGCCAGTTTGGCATCAATCTCGCGCTTGGCCCGCGCGTCCACGTCCTCGTCCACTTCGTAGATATAGCCCTTCCAAAACTGGGCGGGCGGTTCGGGGATCACGTGGAGCAGATGCAGCTCACAGCCGGGATTGCGCTGGGCGGCGCGTACCGCAAACACGAACGCGCGGTCGGCATTCGCGGAAAAATCGGTGCAAAACAGCATCTTGCGATATTGCTGCTGCCAAAGTTTGTCCACCATGGTCGCCTCCTTGCCTGCCCTACCGGACCCATGTGACGGGCACCGTCACCAACTGCGGAAACACCAACAAGATGAGCGCGCCCACAATCAATGCCAGCAAAAACGGCAGCGCGCCCTTGAAGACACTGGCCAGCGGCACGGCCCGGTCCATGCCGCTCACCACATACACATTCACGCCCACCGGCGGCGAAATTACGCCCATCTGGGTCACCAGCACGATCACCACACCGAACCAAATCGGATCAAATCCCAGCTTGAGCGCCACCGGATAAAAAATGGGAATGGTCAACATGACCAGCGCCAGCGCGTCGAGAAACGCGCCCGCCACCAGATAAAACCCGATGATCAGCAGCATGGTCCCCCACCCCGGCAGCGGCAGGTTGGCCATCCACTGAGCCAACGATGTCGGCACATTGGTGATTTGCAAAAAGTGGCCGAATACCGTCGCCCCGGCCACAATCACCAGCACCATGCAGGAGGTGCGCAGGGTTTCGTTGAGCGCGGTGGCCAGCATTCGCCACGTCAGTTTGCGCGCCAGTGCGGCAATCACGAGACTGCCCGCGGCGCCGATGGCCGCAGCCTCGGTGGGCGTGAACCAGCCGGCAAACATTCCGCCCATCACCAGCGCAAAGAGCGCCAGGATTTCCACCACGCCGGACAGCGCGCGGAAGCGGGCGCGCCACAGCTCCGCGGTGGCCGGCGGCGCCAGCGCAGGCCGCCAGCGGCACAGGAGCATGATGGTCAGCATGAACAGCGCGGCCACCAGCAACCCCGGCACGATGCCGGCAATGAACAACTTGCCGATGCTTTGCTCCGTCATCACGCCATACACGATGAAGACAATGCTCGGCGGAATCATCATGCCGATGCTCCCGCCGGCCGCCACGGTGCCCGCCGCAAAACCAGCGTGGTACTTGTAGCGCTTCATTTCCGGCAGCGCCACGGCGGCCATGGTGGCGGCGGTGGCCGGGCCGGAGCCGCAAATGGCGCCGAATGCCGTGCACGCGCCCACCGTGGCCATGGCCAGCCCGCCGCGCAGCCAACCAAACCAGCTCTGGGCCGCCGCAAACAGGCGCTGGCTGATTCCCGTGTGGAACGCCACCTGCCCCATCAGCACAAACAGCGGAATAACCGTCAGGCCGTAGTTGGAAAACGTGTCGTAATAATCCGTGACCAGGATATAGAGCGCGGCGTTGCCGTTGACCATCACGGCGTAGCCCACCACGCCCACAAGCGTCATGGCAAAAGCCACCGGCATGCTGGTGGCCAGCAGCAAAAAGAGCAGCGCTATTCCGCACAAACCGACTTGCAGGTCCGTCATGGCTTACCTCGGCCGCAACAGGGAACGCCCCGGATGGAGCAGATGCCAGAGCGTCACGCCCACCGTCACCACACAGGCCGCCGCCGCGAGCCACGGCACCCAGAACATCGGCATGTGCAGCGTGGTGGTCACCTCGCCGCTCTCGAAAAACGCGTTGCCCTGCAGCACAAACTGCCACGCCAGCAGGCTGAAGAGCAGCAGCAGCACCAGCCGCATCAGCGTATCCGTCACGGCGCGGCCGCGCGGGCGCAACTTCAGGAAAAAATATTCGATGGCAATGTGGCCCTTGACGGCTTTGGTCAGCGGCAGGGCGCACACCATGGCGATGGCACCCAAGACGCGCACCAGATCATACGCGCCACGCACTGGCAACCCGCAGCGCCGACCAATGACGTCGGCCACGGTCACCAGAATAATTCCCAGCACGGCGAGCCCGCCCACCACGGCCATGCCGTGGATGACCCGCCGCAGAAAACCGGTGCGCGCGCTGGCGCCGGACAACGGGGACATGATTACGGCTGGCTCTCCGCCGCCGCGAGCCGGGTTTGGATGGCCGCCAGCATTTCCGCGCCGGGCAGGCCCTTGGCGGTTGCCCGCTGCACATAGTCAGCCAGGATCGGTTCCATGGCCGCTTTCCAGCCGGCCACTTCCTCCGGCGGCAGCGTAATCACTTCGCGGCCGAGATCGCGCACAAACGCCCAGCCTTCCTCATCGGCATCGTTCCAAGCCTGCCCATGTTTGTCCACCCATTCGGCGCTTACCGTGGTGATGATCTCCTGCAAATCGGTGGGCAGCGCATCCCACGACTTCTGGTTCATGGCCACGAACATCGCCGTGGTGTAGCCGATGGCCTTGGTGTCGGTGATGTACGCAATCACTTCGCCCTGCTTCCACCCCTTCAGCGTCTCCACCGGGCAGAAGGTGCCCTCCACCACGCCCTTTTGCAGCGCGTCATACGTTTCCGGCTGCGGCATGCCCACCGCAGTGGCGCCCAGCGCCGTGGCAATGCCGGCGGAAAGACCCGTGCCGCGGATTTTCATGCCCTTCAAATCGGCCAGAGTCCGCACCGGTTTTTTGGTGGCCAGGATGCCGGGGCCGTGCGCGTGGACGTAGAGCAACTTGGCGCCTTGGATTTCCGCCGGAGCAAACTGCGCGGCCAGCTCGGTGGCCATGCGCGTGGCGGTCAGGCCATCGGGCCAACCCAGCGGCAAGTCCAGCGCCTCCAGCAGCGGAAAGCGCCCGGGGGTATAGGCAAAGCAGCTCATGCCGAGATCGGAAATGCCGTTCAGCACGCCCTGCCAGCACTGATCTGCCTTGGTCAGCGTGCCGCCGGGATACACCGTGATTTGCAACCGGCCGCCCGAGCGTTTTTCCACTTCCCTGGCCCATTCGGTGGCGGTTTGCGCCTGGATGTGCATCGGCGGGAAAAACACGCTGTAGGTCAGCTTGTAGGTCTTGTCCGCTGCCGCATCCCCGCCCGCCGCATCGCGCTTGCCGCAGCCGCTCAGCGCCAGGCCCAGCGCCACGAATCCCACTCCCGCGAGTCCCAGATATTTTTTCATGCCCACTCCTTTGTTCGCCATTTCCAGCGGGTCGTCATCCTATCGCCAATCCGCAGCGCCGCGCAACTCTTTCCGCCGGCGCGCGACAAAATCGGTTGACGACGCCCGCGCGCTCTTGTATCTACATACAGAAACATCGCAACGAACCCCTTGGAGGCATCATGAACGTCGCTGATTATTCCAACTACTTCAACCTGCACCCCGACAAGGAAGGCCGCTTCGGCAAATATGGCGGCGCCTACCTGCCACCGGAGCTGGAAAAAATCATGGAGGAAATCCGTGATGCCTATGACACTATTTCGCGGTCGGCGCGGTTCATCGCGGAGCTGCGCTCCATCCGCAAGCATTTCCAGGGGCGGCCCACGCCGGTCTATCACGCGGAACGACTTTCCCGCAAACTCGGTGCAGCACAGATTTACCTCAAGCGCGAGGACCTCAACCACACCGGCGCGCACAAGCTCAACCACTGCATGGGCGAAGGCCTCCTGGCCACCTATCTGGGCAAAAAGAAACTAATCGCCGAAACTGGCGCGGGACAACACGGCGTGGCATTGGCCACTGCCGCCGCCTACTTCGGCCTCGAGTGCGACATCCACATGGGCGAGGTGGACATTGCCAAGCAAGCCCCAAACGTCGCGCGCATGAAGCTGCTCGGCGCCAACGTCATCCCGGTGACCTTCGGCCTGCGCACGCTTAAAGAAGCGGTGGATTCCTGCTTCGGCGCGTATTTGAAGGACCCCGTCACCCAGCTCTATTGCATCGGCTCCGTGGTCGGCCCCCACCCCTTCCCGATGATGGTCCGCGACTTCCAGCGCGTGGTCGGCATTGAGGCCCGCGAGCAATTCCACGACATGACCGGCGACATCCCGGACATCGTCACCGCCTGCGTGGGCGGCGGCTCCAACGCCATGGGCTTGTTCTCCGGCTTCCTCGCCGACCCGTGCGAAATCCACGGCGTGGAACCCCTCGGCCGTGGCCCCAAGGTGGGCGATCATGCCGCCACCATGACCTACGGCAAGGAAGGCGTTCTGCACGGTTTCAATTCCTACTTGCTGCAAGACGAGAAGGGCGAGCCCTTGCCGGTGTACTCCATTGCGTCGGGATTGGATTATCCGTCGGTGGGTCCGGAACACTCGTTCCTGAAAGATATCGGCCGCGTGCAATACCACACCATCACTGACCGCGAAGCGGTGGAGGCATTCTTCATGCTTTCGCGTGTGGAGGGCATCATCCCTGCGCTGGAAAGCTGCCACGCCGTGGCGCACGCCATCCGGCTTTCGCGCACCGCGCCGAAGCACTCGCGCAGCATCCTCGTCAACTTGTCCGGCCGCGGCGACAAGGACATGGACTACGTGATCGAGCACTACGGCTTCGGCGAAAACTTCAAGCTGGACTGATCCCGCCGCGCGCGGGCGGCCAATCAAGGCTCTTCAAGGCGGCCCACGTTGGGTCCGCATTGGGACACCCAACAATTTCGTTGATTTTGTCGGGTTTTTGTAGGGCGGGAATGGTTGAGGGACGAAACCTTCCCGCCGGAAAAGGCTGGAAGGTCTGCGACCGTTCCAGCCTTCAATCCAACCCGAATCGCGACACTCACGAAGGACATGGACTACGTGATCGAGCACTACGGCTTCGGCGAAAACTTCAAGCTGAACTGATCCCGCCGCGCGCGGGCAGCCATCAGATATCTTCGAGGCGGCCCAGCAGCCGTAGCAATCCATCCAGAATGGTGATGGGGTGCGGCGGGCAGCCCGGGATGAACAAATCCACCGGCAACAGGGCGGTTGCGCCATTGCGCACTTCCGCATGGCCGGCGAATGGGCCGCCCGAAATGGCGCACGCGCCCACGGCAATCACAAGGCGCGGCTCGGCCAGCGCGTCGTAGGTTTTTTGCAGCGCCAGCGCCATGTTTTCGGTGGCGGGCCCGGTGATGAGCAGGCCATCGGCATGGCGCGGCGATGCCACAAAGCGGATGCCGAAGCGGCTTAAATCGAACACCACCGTAGTCAGCACGTTGGTGTCGGCCTCGCAAGCGTTGCAGCCGCCGGCGCTAACCTGCCGCAACTTGAGCGAGCGCCCGAACAGGCTTTTTATCTTGGCGTCGAGGGCGACGGCCAACGGGCGTTCACGCCCGGTCACCACCAAATCTTCGCGTCGGCGCACGGCCATCCGATGGTCGTGCGTCAACCGGATGGCGCCGGTGGGGCACGCGGCTTGGCAGTCGCCGCAAAACAGGCAACGGCCCATGTCCAGTTGCAGCACGCCATTGACGCGGGTAATGGCGCCGGTGGGGCACGCCGCGACGCATTGCGTGCAGTCGGCGCGGCATTTGTCCGGGTTGAGTTCCGGCGCGCCACGCAGCCGGTCGGGCAACGCGGGGGGCTGCGCCGGGTAGGCCACGGTGCGATGTTTTTGCCGCCAGCGTTCGAGAATCAGCCGGTTCATAGGTCGTGCCCGCAGTAGGAAAGGTTGAAGCTCTTGTTGCAGAGGGGGAAATCGGAAATTTGCTGGTTGCGCAGCGCCATGGCCAGCCCCAGCCAGTTGTGGAACGAGGGGTCCACCACTTTGTAGCGGGCAAAATGGCCGGCGGAATCCGTGGTGGCCATGTGCGCGATTTCGCCACGCCAGCCTTCTTGCAGCGAAACCACCGTGGCTTCTGGTTGCAGCGCGCCGCAGGGTTCATGGCACGGGCCGGGCGGCAAAGTGGTGGCCAGCGTCCGAACCAGCGCCACGGATTGTTGAATTTCCTGCCAGCGTACTTGGGCGCGAGCGAGGACATCGCCATCTTCGCCCAGTGCAGGGGTGATCGTCATGCCTTGGTAGGCGCCTGTGGGGAAATCGCGCCGCACGTCGCGCGCGCAACCGCTGGCGCGAGCAGCCGGCCCCACCAAGCCCAGTTCTTCGGCCAGCGGCTTGGCCACGGCGCCGGTGTTCTCGAAGCGCGCCATGACGGAGGCGGAATCCCAGAGCAGGTTGACCGCGCCGGCGGTGTCGCGGAACGTGGTCGCCAGCCGCGTCAGCAAGGTGTCCAAGCGCGCCTGATCCACGTCAAACATCACGCCGCCGGGACGCACCAGGCCGCGCCCGAAGCGGCTGCCGCACAGCAGCGCCGTCATGTTCAGATAATCGCCGCGCAAGCGCCCGCAGTAGGACGCCGTGGGCAGAAAACCGACATCGCCGGCCAGCGCGCCGAGGTCGCCGGTGTGGTTGGCCAAGCGTTCCAGTTCCAGCGCGATGGCGCGCAATGCACGGGCCCGCGCGGGCACCACGCAGCCGGCCAGCGCCTCCACCGCCTGGCAGTACGCCACGGCATGGCCGATGGTGGTATCGCCCGCGAGCGTTTCCATGTGGTGGATGGTCAGCGGATGCGGCCCGTCCAGCAGCGCGCGCTCGATGCCGCGGTGCTGATAGCCCAACGAAATTTCCAGATGCAGCACTTCCTCGCCGTCGCACTGGAAGCGGAAGTGGCCCGGCTCGATGATTCCCGCATGCACGGGGCCAACGGCTACTTCATGAATGCCCTCGCCCGCCACACGGAAAAACTCCATGACTGATGGCGCCAGCGGCGCATCGCCGCGCCCCCAGGCATCGCGTCCGGGGCGATAGGCGCGGTGAAAACGCAGCGGCTTCAACCACGGGTGCCCCTCGGGAATCACGGCCCATTGCTCCGCGATTTCGCGCTCGAAGCCGGCCGCTTGTGGGCAATCCGGCGTCAGCGCGGGATAGGATTCGCCCGCGAGAGCCGCCAGCAGGCGCAAACCGCCGCTGCGGTCATCCGCCAGCGCGGCCACCAGGCGCACATTGCCGGCAGTGGCCGGCGTGCCGGCCAGCACGCTCAACCGCTGGCCGGCGGCAATGTTTTCCAGGATTTCCTGCCGGAAAACTTTCATCGGCAACAGGGGAATCCGGTCGTTGGCGATGGGTGCCAGATGGCGCGTGAGCAAGCTCATGGCACCCCTCCCCCCGCCCAGAGGCTGGCCTGCGCCAGCAAGCGGTGCAAGCCGTTGGGCAGCCAGAGGCCCAACGCCAGCGACAACGCCAACAGCATCAGCGATGGCCCATAGGCGCGCCGCGCCTCGCGCGCGGGGGCAAGCCCGGCCGGCGCGTCGCCATACACCATGTTCAGGAAAGCGCGCGACATTCCAACAAACGCCACGCCCAGTGCCACCAGCGCGGCCAGCGCCCACCCACCCTGCCCCTGCGCGAAGGCAGCGCGCAGCATGGTGAACTCGCCCGCGAACGTGCCGAAGGGCGGCATGCCGCTAATGGCCATCAATCCGGCCAGCCACAGCGCACCGCTCACTGGCAGCAACCGCCCCACGCCCGACACCTTGGCGATGCTCTTGGTTTGGTAGAGCGCAACCAGGTTGCCCGCCACAAGGAAGAGCGCAGCTTTCACCAGCGAGTGGTTCAACGCGTGGAGCAGCGCGCCATACATGGCCACGCCGCCCACGCCGGTGCCGAATGCCAGCAGCCCCATGTGCTCCACACTGGAATAAGCCAGCATCCGCTTGAAGTCGCTTTGGTTCACGATCAGCGCGGCGGCGAGGCCCATCGAGAGCAGGCCGAAGCCGGTCAACAGCGCGCCGCTAAATTCGGCGAGCCCCGCCGCGGCGCAGATGGCGTGCGCGCGCCAAATGCCGAGGAACGCGCAATTGAGCAGCGCACCGGACAGCAGCGCGGATACCGGCGAGGGCGCCTCGCTGTGCGCGTCCGGCAGCCATGTGTGCATCGGCACCAGGCCCATTTTGGTGCCGTAGCCCACCAGCAGGAACACAAACGCCGCCTTCAGCCATGCCGGTTGCAGACCCACGCTGCGCGCCAGCAGTTCCGGCACCAGCAACGTGCCGCCGGTGCCATCGGCCGCCGCCGCGGCAATCACCACGAGGAAGTTGCCCAGCAACGCCAGCGCAATGCCAACTGAACACACCAGCAGATATTTCCACGTGGCCTCCAGCGAACTGGGCTGCCGGTGGAAATAAATCAGCGGCGCGGTAGCCAGCGTGGTGGCTTCCACCGCCACCCACAGCACGCCCAAGTGGCGGCTGACCGTCACCAGCGTCATCGTGGACAAAAATACCAGCAGGCACGCGATGAATACCGCCTCCGGCGCATTCACGAAAACGGTGCCGGTATCCACTTCCACCTGCCGCCCCTGGCTGCCGCGTGTTTGGCGCAGGCTGTGCACCGCATAGACCGCCACCGCCAAAAACAGAAAGCTTGTCAGCCCCAAAAACAGCAGCCCAGCCGGATCCAGCCCGAGCCAGGCGTCAGCGGCGCAGGCCGGCGGACGGATGAAGGCCAGCACGCTCAACGCGGCATGGAGGGCAGCCGTGGCCACCAGCAGCGCGTGGCGCTGCCCCGGCGCGCGCAGCAGCATGGCGGCCACCGCCGCCGCCAACGGCAAAAGCACCAGCAATCGGATCATGGCGCATCCTCCCGCAGCGCGGCCAACTGATCCGTGTTGATGTGGTCAAACTCGCGATTGATGTTGAACACGATGATGCCCATGACGAACACCGCCACAAAAATATCCAGCAGCACGCCCAGTTCGACCAGCAGCGGCATGGCCTCCACCAGCACGATGCCCAGCGTGAAAATGCCGTTTTCCAGCACGATGAACCCCAGCACCTGCGTGATGGCTTTGCGCCGCGCCACAATCATGAACAGCCCCGTCCAGACGGTGAACAGGCCCGCCGGCACGAGTAGATCAGCCACCGGCGGCCACGGCAGCGGCAGGCGCGCGCCAAGCCAGAACGACAACGCCAACGCCCCCACCCCGCACAGCAGCGATAGATTGAAGCCGATGAACGGCTCCATCTCGCGGTGGCCGTGGGTTTCGCGCAGCGCGCGCCGCAACATGGCCGGAAAAAGCAGCCCCTTGATCAGCGCGCTGCCTGCGCCGAGCAGTACCGCCGCCCACAGCATCCCGCCATGATGCGCCAGTATCGGCAGCACACCCAGCCCAATCCCCTGCAACGCGACAATCCGGATGGCGTTGTGCAGCCGGCTCGCGCCAAGCAACACGAGGTTGGTCAGCACGAGGGCAATCAAAAGGGTTTCAATGGCATTCACCGCATCACCAGAACGTCAACAAAAGGCCCAAGGTGGAAAGCACCCCCGCGCCAACCAGCAACTGCGGCACCCGCAGCAGCCGTACGCGCGCCATCACCGACTCCACCAATCCCGTCAGGATTGCCAACACCACCAACCACAGGAAGCCGACAGCCAAATCCAGCAACGGGCAGCCGGTGGCTGCCGCCGGGAACAGACCCACCAGCAGCGCGCCCACCACCCACAGCTTGAGCGCCGAGCCCCACAGGATAAACGCGTAGTCCACGTTGCCGTGATCCAGAACCATGACCTCGTGGATCATGGTCAACTCGAGGTGCGTCGCCGGATCGTCCACCGGAATGCGGCAGTTTTCGGCCAAAAATAAAATAAAAAAGCCGGAGCCGAGGAGCGCCATGGCGGGCATGAGCGCGGCTGGCCAGTCGGCATAGATGCCGGTCAGCGAGAGATCGCCGGAGGCGTGGGCCAGCGCGGCCATGCCGATCAACAGCGCCGGTTCGGTGAACAGGGCAAACTGGACCTCGCGGCTGGCACCCATGCCCTCGAAGCTCGAACCGGTATCCAGCGCGGCGGCCACGGTGGCAAAGCGCGCCAGTCCCAGCAGGTAGGCCAGCAGCACCAAATCGCCGGCGAACGACACCGCCGCTGGCACGCGGCCCAGCGGCAGGATCAACAGCGCCACCAGCAGACACACGAAATTGAGCCGCGGCCCGGCGCGGAACACCCACGTGGTGGTGCGGCTATAGACCGCGCCCTTGCGCAGCAATTTCCACAAGTCGTAATACAACTGGAGCAGCGGCGGGCCTTCGCGGCCCGCCATGCGCGCCTTGACGCGATTGATTACGCCGGGCAGCAACGGCGCCAGCAGCAACGCCGCCAACGGATGCAAGATGGCCGCCGCGTTCATGACCACAGCGCCCATCCCAACAGCGCCAGCAGCGCCACCACGATGTACAACACATAAAAGTGCACCCGCCCCTCCTGCACCCAACGGAACCAGCCCAGTCCCGCGCCCACCCAGCGGAACAGCGGATCAAAAAAGACGCGGCGGGCCACATCGGGAACTTCCGCCGTCCGACTGACCGCGGCCGGGAAAATCCCGACGGGATCCTGCTGCCGGCTTTGCGCCTGCAAGATGGCCTGCGCGCCGTGAGTCAAGGGCTGCACAAAACTGGCGCCGGTATATTGCATGCTGGGCGCGGGCGCGGCGTAGCCGCAATCCCATGTGACAGTCTCGCGGACGCTGCGCGCGGCCAACAGCCGCCGCCGCACCCAAGCCATCGCCAGCGCGCCGGCGATCAAGACGAGGAAAAGCCCGCTCAATACCGCCGGCACACGGGTCGCGGCCAGCAGTGCGGCATCGGTGCCCGCCAGTTGCGTCACCACCGGCACGAGGCCGCGCACCACATGCACCGCGCCCACGCCCAGCGCCAGGCAAAGCCCCGCCAGCAGCAGGATGGGCACGGTCAGCGAAGCCGCGGCCTCGGTGGCGCCGGCCGCCGCCGGCGTGCGCGGCTCTCCTTGAAAGACCACGCCAAACGCCTTGGTAAAACACGCCAGCGCCAAACCGCCGATCAACGCCAAACTCACCACCACCACCAAACCGCCCAATGCCACGCCGCCGGTGGCCAGCAGCGCTTGAAATGAGGCCACAAAAATCAGGAATTCGCTGACAAACCCATTTAAAGGCGGCAGCGCGCAGATGGCCGCCGCGCCGGCAAAGAAGGCCAGCCCCGTCAACGGCATCCGTTTCAGCAGGCCGCCAAGTTGTTCCATGTTGCGCGTGCCGGTGGCCTGCGCCACCGCCCCCGCGCCCATGAACAGCAGGCCCTTGAACAGCGCGTGGTTCAGCACGTGCAGCAGGGCGCCCGCAAAACCCAAGGCCGCCACCGCCGGCGACTGATAATGCAGCCCGAGCAGCCCCAACCCCAGCCCCAGCGCCACAATCCCCATGTTTTCGCCGCTGCTATACGCCAGCAGCCGTTTCAAATCGCGCTGCGCCAGCGCGAACAAAATCCCCGGGATGCCCGACACCGCGCCAATGCCCAGCAAAACCCACGCGCCCCACGCCGGCACCTCGCCCAGAATCAGCAGCATCCGCACGAGGCCATAGATGCCGGTTTTGATCAGCACGCCGGACATCACCGCGGATACCGGGCTGGGCGCTGCCGGGTGCGCCTCCGGCAGCCACACGTGCAGCGGGAAAAAACCGACCTTCGCGCCGAAGCCCAACAACGCCAGCGTGAACAAAAGCCCCGCCGCGCCGCCCGCGCGCCACGTGGCAAAATCCTGCGAGCCTTCCGCGCGCCCCAGCAAGGCGAATAGCGCAATCAAAAATGCCGCGCCCAGATGCGTGGCCACCAGATAAATCCAGCCGGCCTCGCGGGAGCTGGCGGTGTCGTCCATGACCACCAGGAAAAACGAGGCCAGGCTCATGATTTCCCACGCCACCAGAAACAGCACGCCGTTGCGCGCCAGAATCACCAATGCCATGCTGGCGACAAGCGCGTTGTAGAAAAACCAGAATCGCCCCGGATTGCGCCCACCCCACGTCTTGAAATAGCCGCCGGCATAAATCGCCGCCAAGCCGCAGAGCAGGAAAAGCGGCAGCAGGAAAAATGAACTCAGCGGATCAAGCCCCAACGCCAGCTCGCCGGCCGGTGTCCGCCAGGGCAGTACGATGTGGCCTTCGACCGCGCGCGTCAAACCGGCCAGCGCCACAAAGAAACCCACCACGCACGCCAGCACCGCGCCGAGTTGCCCAGCCGCCGCCGCGCGGCGCTCCGCCCACCGGCCATACCACAACGCCGCGGCGCCAGTAATCGGCAGGATGCCGATGGCCCACAGCAAGACAAAAAGCAGGATGGTAGCGTCGTGATTCATCAGTAAGGGACAAAAGAAGCCGGAAACAAGACACTCATGGTTGTACCCGGTTGGGCGGACGAGTCAAGCTCCAACACGTAGCGCGCCAAGGTGAAAGGCCAACCGGAATGCACCGGTCAGGGGGCGTCGGCGGAGGGCGGGGGCAAATCGGGCCGGCGCGCCCGGGTGCGGGCGATGGCCTGCTCGCGCCGCCACTTGGCAATCTCCGCGTGGTTGCCGCTGGTCAGGATTTCCGGAATGCCCAGCCCGCGATAAACCGGCGGGCGGGTGTATTGCGGATATTCCAACAGGCCAGTCGTGAACGATTCATCATCGGCCGCGCCCTCACCGCCCAGCGCGCCGGGCAGGAGCCGCACCACGGCATCCACCACCACGGCCGCGGCGAGCACGCCGTTGGTCAGCACGTAGTCGCCGATGGAAATTTCCATGTCGGCCAGCGCGGTGCGGATGCGCTCATCCACGCCCTCATAATGACCGCAAATAAAAATCAAGTGCGCGGCCTGGGCCAACGCCTGCGCCGTGGCCTGCTTGAAAGGCTCGCCCTGCGGCGTCATCAGAATGACTTTGGATTCCGGCCGCCGCAAATGGTCCACCGCCTTGAACACGGGCTCGGGCTTCATCACCATGCCGGGGCCGCCGCCGTAAGGACGGTCATCGGTGGTCAGGTGCGCGCCAGTGGCAAAATCGCGCAGGTTCACGCAGCGGATGGTCACCAAGCCGGCTTCCTGTGCCCGCTTCAAAATACTTTCCCCCAGTATGCCGTCGAGCATCCGGGGGAAAATGGTGATGATATCAATGTGCAGCGGAGCCGCCGCCATGGGGGAAGCCTATTCGACCACTTCCAGCATGGCGCGCCGGTTCTGCCGCGACGCCACCGTGCTGAGTAGGGTGCGGATGGCGCCAACGGTTTTGCCGTTTTTGCCGATCACTTTGCCGACATCCTCGGGATGGCAGCGTAGCTCAAACACAATCGTGCGCTCGCCTTCGATTTCGGTCAGGCGCAGCTCGTCGGGATGATCCACCAGCGCTTTAACGACGTATTCAATCAATTCTTTCATGGGGAACCTCGGGGATGGAGATGAGGAAGAGGAATGGGAGGGGGAAAACCGCGGCGCGCGCGCTTATTGGGCGGCGGCCTTGCGGCTCTTCTTGATCAGCGCGGCGACAGTTTCGCTGGGCTGTGCGCCCTTGGCCAACCAGGCTTCGGCCTTGGCGAGGTCCAACTGGTAGTTGTTGCTCTTCTTGGCGGGGTCGTACCAGCCGAGTTCTTCGAGGAAATTACCCGCGTTGGCGCTCCGGACATCCGTGGCCACAATGCGGAAAAACGGCTTCTTGTTGGCGCCCATCCGGCGGAGACGAATCTTAACCATGTTGTGTATCCTTGTTCTTTCGAGTTGTGCCGCTCCCGGGCGCGGCCAATCCATTTTGAGGACCCGGGGTTGTTCAAATCGGCGTGGGTTCTACCTGAAAAGCCCTCCGCGAGGCAATCTTTTTTGCAGGCGTTGCATCCGCTTGGCCATTTGCCGGGCATCGCGGAAGTTGCGCAGAAGGGTATTGACATCGCTGACGTGCACGCCGGCGCCCTTGGCCACGCGCTTGCGCCGGCTGCCGTTGAGCAGGTCCGGGTGCCGCCGTTCGCGCGGGGTCATGCTCAGCACAATGGCCTCAAACTTTTTCATCTGGTCACCGGAATCATTCTCAATGCGATTGCGGATGTCGCCCGCGATGGCCCCCGCCCCCGGTAGCATCTCCATCAATTTGCCCAGTGAGCCCATCTTTTTGATCTGCCGCATCTGGGCCAAAAAGTCGTTCAGGTCGAGGCCTTCCTTGCTTTTGAACTTGGCCTGGATTTTTTCGGCCTCGGCCACGTCCATGGTTTCCTGGACTTTTTCCACCAGGCTGACCACGTCGCCCATGCCCAGAATCCGCGAGGCCATGCGGTCGGGGTGGAACACCTCGAGGTCCTCGGGGCGCTCGCCGGTGCCCACGCGCAAAATCGGGCAGCCGGTGACGGCCACCACCGAGAGCGCCGCGCCGCCACGCGTATCGCCATCGAGCTTGGTCAAAATTAATCCCGTCAGGCCGAGGGCGTCGTGGAAGGTCTTGGCCACATTGACGGACTCCTGCCCGATGGCCGCATCCAGCACCAGCACCACATTCTGCGGCTCGGTGGCTGCGCGCAGCGCTTGCAGTTCCGCCACCAGTTCTTCATCAATTTGGAACCGGCCGCCGGTGTCGTAGAGCACAATGTCGTAATAATTTTGCCGGGCAAATTGGAAAGCGCGGCGGCCCAGGTCCGGCACGCTCTCGCCAGGCTGCGGCTTGACGATTCCCGCACCCGCCTGCTTGGCCAGCACTTCCAGTTGGTCCACTGCCGCGGGCCGACGAATATCGCAAGCCACCAGCAGCACCTTCTTGCCCTTTTGCTTCCACAGGCGCGCCAGCTTGCCGCTGGTGGTGGTCTTGCCGGAGCCGTGCAGGCCTAGGAGCATCACTTCCGCCGGGATGGCGTTCAGGTTGAAATCGCGATGCTCGCCGCCCAGCAGCGCCACCAGTTCATCGTGGATGGCCTTGATGATCTGCTGCCCCGGCGCCACCCCCGCCAGCACCGTGGCGCCCAGGCTCTTGGCCTTGACCCGCTCAATGAATTCCTTGGCCGTGGCGTAATGGACATCCGCTTCCAGCAGCGCCAGCCGCACTTCGCGCAGGGCGTCCTGCACGTTTTTTTCGGACAACTGCCCCACCCCGCGCAGATTGCGGAAAGCCGTTTGCAGGCGACTGGTCAGGCGATCGAACATGATCGAATCAGGGCGCAGGTTCCGCCGGGCGCACCAAGCCGCGACCGCCACAGCGGGGGCAGGTGCCCACCTCGTCGGTATCGGGCAGCGTGGTGCGACCCATGCCGGCGCAGAGCGGGCAAATCCGGTCCAAATCATCCTGCCGGCGAATCAGCCGCGAGCCCACGCCGAGACAAATCGGGCAAATCGCGCGCTCGCCGGTTTCGCTCAGCACGCTGCCGGTGCCGAGGCAGTTGTTGCACTCCAGCGTCTCGACGCCGGGCGCCAGGTTGGCGCCGCCCGCCGCCGCGCCGCCGCGCGTTTCCAGCATCCAGTTGCCCAGTTGGTTCATGAACGAATTGGGCGCAATGTTCTCCGCCCCCGTCCGCCGAACTTGCTGCATCCATTTGAGCTGCCAGATAAACCCGGCAATCACCACCCCCGCCATCAGCACAATGTACACATTGCGATACTTGAACTGCGCCGGTGGCAGCCGCGGCGTATTCACCGCGGGTTTCTCGCTGCGATCACGACGCGCCAATTTCCGGCGTAGTCGGATTTGCGGCTTAACAAACTGAGTTGGGTCTGTGCGCACAGTAGCTCCGGAACAACCACCGCCTGATCTTCCGCGATTTCCAGCAGCAGCTTTCCGCCGGATGTAAGCACACGCGCGGCCTCCGAGACAAGCCGTGAAATCAGCCGCAAACCGTCCACGCCGCCATCCAGCGCCAGATGCGGCTCAAAGTCGCGCACGGTGCGCGCAAGGCGCGCGCAATCGGCGGTGCTCACATAGGGCGGGTTGGCAATCACCATGTCCATGCTGTCGTCGGCAAAGCCGGTCAGTAAATCCGTTTGCCGGAACTCCACCGCCGCGCCGAGGGCGCGGGCGTTTTCGCGCGCCAGATCGAGCGCATCGGCGCTGATATCGGTGCCCCACACCCGCGCATGCGGCACGCGCTTGGCCAGCGCGCAGGCAATGCAGCCGCTGCCGGTGCACACATCCACCACGCGCGGCGCGGGCAATTCGCGCAAGAAATCTTCGGCATGGTCGGTTAGCACCTCGGTTTCGGGCCGGGGAATCAGCGCGCGCCGGTCGCAGCGGATGCGCAGGCCCATGAAGTCGGTTTCGCCGATCACATATTGCACCGGCTCGTGCGTGGCCAACCGCTCCACCGCCGCGGCGAAGGCTGCCGCGTGTTCGGGCGTGGGGATTTCCGCGGCATGACGGAACACATCCGCCAACCCGCAGCCGAGCAGGTGCGCCGCCACCCAGCGCAATTTGGTGTCCGCCTCCTCCACGGCGGCCGCGCGCAACCGACGTTCCGCCGCCGCGAGCAGAGCCGACCACGGCTGCGGTCCCGTCATCCCTTGGCCCCGTTGATTTGCTCGGCCAGCCGCAGCTCCACATCGCGGGCTTGCAGCGCGCCGATCAGCTCTTCCAACTTGCCTTCCATGATCTGATCCAGCGAGTACAGCGTGAGGTTGATGCGGTGGTCGGTCAGCCGGTTTTGCGGAAAATTATACGTGCGGATGCGCTCGCTGCGGTCGCCGGAACCGATCTGCGTTTTGCGCTCGCTGGTGCGTTTGTCGTGCTCCTGCTGCCGCTTCAGGTCCAGCAGCCGCGCGGCCAGCACGCGCATGGCCTTGTCGCGATTGCGGTTTTGGCTGCGCTCGTCCTGGCACGCCACCACCAGCCCCGTAGGCAGGTGGGTAATGCGGATGGCCGATTCGGTTTTGTTGACCTTCTGGCCGCCGGGCCCCGACGCGCAAAACAGATCAATCCGCAGGTCCTCGGGCTTGATTTCGACCTCGTTGATTTCTTCCACCGCCGGCAGCACAGCCACGGTCGCCGCCGACGTATGCACCCGTCCCTGCGCCTCGGTTTCCGGCACGCGCTGCACGCGGTGCCCGCCGCTCTCGTAGCGCAGCGTTTTATAGACGTCCGTGCCCTCGACAGAAAAAATAATTTCCTTGAAGCCGCCCAAATCCGAGTGCGCCGCATCCATCACGCTGGTTTTCCAACCTTGGCTGTCGGCAAACTTGGAATACATGCGGAACAAGTCGCCGGCAAACAGCGCGGCCTCTTCGCCGCCGGTGCCCGCGCGGATTTCCATGATGGTGTTGCGGCTGTCGTCCGGATCCGGCGGCAGCATGAGCGCCATCAACTTGCGCTCCTGGCGGGACAGCGCGGCGGTCAGCTCCTCTTTTTCGGCCTGCGCGATTTCCGCCAGCTCGGGATCGCCAGCGGCTTCGGCCAGCAGCGCGGCGTTGTCCGCCAGCAACCGTTCGAGACGCCGGTATTCCTCCGCCGCCGCATTCAGCTCGCGCAGGTGCTGATGCTCGCGCACCAGCTCCTTGAAGGTCTGGGGATGCGACGCCGCGCCGGGGGCCGCCATCGCCTGTTCGAGTTCCTCGAGGCGCGTGGCCACTTGCTTGAAATAGAGCGGATCCAATTCCATGAGCGGGCAGGTCAAAGCCGGGACAGAAAACGGGCCGGACTCGTTCCCGTCCTCCGGGAACCATCCGGCCCGCTTCGTCGCCAGCTACTTCTTGGCTGTCGCCGGCTTGCGCTGATAACGCTTGTTGAACCGATCCACGCGGCCTTCAGTGTCAATGAACTTGGCCTGCCCCGTGAAATACGGATGGCAGTTCGCGCAGGTGTTGATGTTCATGCTCTTGACGGTGGAGCGGGTCTTCAGCACATACCCGCACGCGCAGGAAATGGTCGCTTCGTCATACTTGGGATGGATATCTTTTTTCATGGTCTTTTCCGGGGTTCCGGGCTCACGCACCCGGATGTTGCCGGATGCAAAACGCGCGGAACCTATCACCGCCCCACCCCCTTGGCAAGCGACAATTTCGCCACGCCGCGCCGATTCCGCTTGGATTGTTGGCCGGAACGGTCGCTGACCTTCCAGCTTCGGTTCGATTGTAGGGCCGGAACGGTCGCAGACCTTCCAGCTTCGGTTCGATTGTAGGGCGGGAACGGTCACAGACCTTCCCGCCGTTCTAACAGCCCCGGCCTCACCGAGGCCGGCTACAGAGAAGACGGTTGTAGGTTAAAGGTTGCAGGCTTCAGGAGAACAGCCGAACAGCCCGCTGCCGGTACAACGGCGGCCTACAAAAGGCGCGGCTGTTGACTGTAGCCGCGGGCGGTGACCGCGGGGATTTTTCCGGACACCGGCCTCGCCGAGGCCGGCTACAATAAGGCCGGGCCGAGCCTTGTCCGCCGTGCGCAGCACACGGCTTTTTCCTGAACTCTGAACCCTGACCTCTGAACCCTGACCTCTCCGCCGAGCGCCCCGCGAGGCGGGGCGGCGCGCCAGGGCAGAAAAGACGCCGGTTGGTTTTTGCGCCGCCAAAACTCACAAGAAATCCTCCACCCCAAGCGCCAGCCGAACCAAAGCACAAACGGAAAAACAGAGAACCCAACAGCCCCGGCCTCAGCGAGGCCGGCTACAATAAGACAGGATATCCAACAGCCCGCTGCCGGTACAACGGCAGCCTACAAAGGGCGCGGCTGTTGACTGTAGCCGCGGGCGGTGACCGCGGGGATTTTTCCGGACACCGGCCTCACCGAGGCCGGCTACAATAAGGCCGGGCCGAGCCTTGTCCGCCGTGCGCAGCACATGGCTGCTCCCTGAACTCTGAACCCTGAACTCTGACCTCTCTGCAGTCCGCTGTGCGCAGCACCTGCATGCGGAGGATTTCTTGCGGATTTTGGCGAGGTTGCTACGCAAAAATAAGCGGCGGATTTTCTGATGATGGCGCGTTGCGGACGACCCGAGCTGGACTCGTGTCCGCGAGTGGTCGGACGCGGCGCGCCAGGGCGGAAAAGACGCCGGTTGGTTTTTGCGCCGCCAAAATTTGCAAGAAATCCTCCTAATCCAACACAGAAGCACGCAACACAAAACCCGCTCGCTCGCCAAGACGCCAAGAACGCGAACAGGTCAGAAGGGCCAGGCGGGGCCCAGCGGCACTTTGCCGCCGCCACCTGGACGGTCGAGCATGAAATGCGGCACGGCGTAGCCCGTGGTCAGGCCGCACATGTCGCGCAAAATGCGGCGCCCGCGCGCCACGGTGGAGCGCAAATGCGCGGTGCCCGCCGCCAGATCGCCTTGATGCAGGTAATAGGGCTTCACGCCCAGCGTCAGCAGGCCTTCGTTCAGCCGGCACAGCGTGGGGAGGTCATCGTTAATACCGCGCAGCAGCACGGTTTGGCTCATCAGCGGAATGCCGGCATCCAGCAGGCGGCGGCACGCCGCCGCCGTGCGTGGCGTCAATTCCGCCGGATGCGTAAAATGCAGGCTAAGCCACAAAGGCCGGTGCGCCTTCAACAGCCGTGCCAAGGCCGGCGTGACGCGCTGCGGCAGCGCCGCCGGAATTTTGGTGCCAATGCGCAACAGCTCCACATGGGGAATCGCGCGCAGCTCGCCAAGCAGGCGGCCGAGCGCGGCATCGTCCAGCGTCAGCGGGTCGCCGCCGGAAATCAGGACATCGCGAATCTCCGGCGTTCGGCGCAGCCACGCCAGCGCGGCGGCCCAGCGCGCGGCCGGCCGGCCCGCCGTGCGCGCCCGCGTGCAAAACCGGCAGAAGCACGCGCAGTCCGTCGTGGCCAGCAACAGCGCCTTGTGGGGATAGGAACGGATCAACCCCGGCGCGACTTGATGCGCCTCCTCGCCCAGCGGATCCAGCAACTCGCCGGGGGCACGGATTCCCTCGCGTTCGTCGGGCAGGAGCGTACGCCGCAGCGGGCCATCCGGCGCTTCCGTCGCCAACAGCGCCAGCAAATACGGCGTGATGCCCAGCGGCATGCGCCACGCCCGCACCGCGGCCAGTCCGCGGGCCTCCCGCGGCGACACCGCGCCCAGCGCGCGGCGCACCGCTGCCGCCGTACGCGCGCGATTGCGCAACTGCCAGCGCCAATCCTGCCAATCCGCCGCCGTCGCCGCCGGATAAACCCGGCGGCGGAACTCCCGCTCATGGCGGGACCACATGGACTGGTCGGCGTGGACGCTCATCGGCAACCGATATTGCCAAAGCGCCGCCTTTAGGTAAACTCTCCCGCGTGCCCAACGATCCCGTCCAATTTGATCAGACTACCGCGATTGACGTCACCCCCGGCGTCACTCCGGACGATACCACCGTCACCGATACCCAGGCGCCCACGGATGCCTCCATCCTGCGCGACCTCGCCCCCACCCGCGTGCCGCTCGGTACCGGCAGCCGGCAGCTAACCGCCAACTACCGCGCGATTCTGGCCGCGCGCGCCATTTATCATCCCATTGCCTACCGCTTCCCGCGCGAGCTGGGCCGCGGGCGGCAGGGCATCGTCTATCTGGGCTTGCGGCAGGGCGCCCGCGGCTGCGTCACCCGCCACGCCATCAAGCTGTTCGATCCCTCCATCTACGGCAGCGCAAAAAAATACTGGACCGACATGGCGCGCATCGCCGCGCAAACGTCCAAGCTGCAACTGGTGAAGAACCCGGCGCTCGTCGCGCCGGACATCTACGAAGAAAGCAACGGCATCGGCTACATCCAGATGGAAGTGGTGGATGGCATCTCCCTGCGTGAGCTGCTCGATGGCACCCACCTCGAACAGGTGCGCGCGCGCTCCACCGACGCCGAGTGGCGCCGCTTCACCGATGTTATCTTCCGGCAGGAGGGCGGCAAGCTGATGATCCAGCCGGGCATCGCGCTCTACATCCTGCGCCAAGTCCTGCGCGGCCTGGAAACCCTCCACGAAATGGGCTTCATCCATTCCGACGTCAAACCCGCCAACGTCATGATCAACCGCCTCGGCTACGTCAAACTGATTGACTATGGTCGCGCGATGCTCGTGGATGAAAAAATGACGCTGCTGCTCGGCACCCCCGTTTACATGGCCCCGGAAGTCCACACCGAGCGCGTCGCGCGCACGCGCTCCGATATCTACAGCCTCGGCCTCGTAGGGCTGGAAATGCTCCGCGGCGAGCGGCTGTTCTCGCCGGAAGTGGCCCGTTCGGAATCCGAACTGCTCAAGGCCAAGAACAACCTCCCCGGCCGCCTCTACGACATCCTCCCCGAACACGTCCGCCAAAACGCGCAGTTCCTCATTTTGCTCCAGCGTTTTCTGGAACCCAATCCCGCCGGCCGCTACGCCTCCGCCGAGGAAGCCGAAATCGGCGAACAAGGCCTCTCCATGCTGCACAAGCAACTCACCTTGGCTGGCAAGGATACCGAATATGGCCGCGAGCTGGAAAACTACCTCTCCAAAATCGTCAACCCCCTCGGCCCCACCTGACCCCCTGCCCCCCCCGAAGTTACACAAACGCGAGCCATGACCGATCCAAACGCTAAGGCAGACAACGGAAAGAAGCAAAGGCGCCCCAATCACATTAATGTGGTACTAAATGTGGTACTAACTCCGCCGCGCAAGGTTTTGAGAAATTAGCCCCCACCTGACCCCCTGCCCACCCCCGCCCTGAACCATGAACCTGCTGGCCCACTTGCACCTCTCCACCGGGCAGCCGGTCGCCATGGCCGCGGGTAACCTGCTGGCCGACTTCATGCGCCGCTTTGGCGCCACGGACATAGACCCGGAATTTGCCGCCGGGGTACGCCTGCACCGCGCCATTGATGTCTTCACCGATTCCCATCCGCTTATCCGCGCCGCGCGCCGGCTCATTGCCCCGCCGCGCAACCGGCTGGCGGGCATCATTATTGATATCGCCCTCGACCACCAGTTGTCGCGCCACTGGAACGCCCATGCCGCACTGCCGCTGACCACCTTCGTGCGCGCCCGCCTCGCCGAAATCCAAGCCTATCTGGCCGCGCACGATACCCCGCTTAACTGGGTCATCCGCCGCGCCATCCGCGATGACTGGCTGCTGTCCTACGCCACCTTGGCGGGTCTGGACCTGACCTTCGAACGCGTGGCCTCCCGCGCCCCCGTCGCCGCCGCTCTGCGCGGCGCAACCGCCGACATCGCCAGGCACGATGCCCACTTCCAACAGCTATTCCACGCCTTCTACCCCGCTCTCCGCGCCCACGCCGCCCAAACCCACGCCGCCCTCGCGGTTTGAGCTGCCCCACCAGCCATTGCGCCTTCTTTGAGATTGATGGCCTAACAAAATGGCGGAGAGGCACGCCTTGACCCATGCATATTCATATGGCATATTCATGAGCATGAGAACAACCATCATCATCAAAGAAGAGATCCTCTCCAAGGCCTCTGCTTTGACGGGAGTTAAAGAGAAGACTGCCCTTGTCCACATGGGACTGGAAGCCCTTATTGCACGAGCTAGCGCGGCGAGGCTTGCCAGACTGGGCAGATCGGAGCGGGGATTGCGGCCTATCCCACGGCGCAGGGTTCCATAAATGATGCTTGTTGACACTTCCGTATGGGTTGACCACTTGCGCAATGGCAATGACGCCTTGGCCGATTTGTTATTGAGGGACGAAGTGGCATGCCATCCAATGGTTATCGGCGAATTGGCCTGTGGAAATCTCAAGTGCCGCAAAGAAATTCTGGCGTTGCTTCAGGCTCTCCCCACGGTAGAATGCGTCTCTGACGATGAGATACTCTTTTTCATCGGACAACACCGTCTATCCGGACTCGGCCTGGGATTGGTAGATGTTCATCTTCTTGCATCCTGTGCTATTGCCCATACTTCGCTATGGACACTCGACAGCCGGCTTCAACGAGCCGCAGATGAACTTTCAAACAAATAAGCGAACAAGACGTTTCACCGTACGGCACACTACGTGCACCGCGCGGAGAGCGCTGACGTCCGAAAAAATATTCTTTCACTTGACAGGTTATAACTAATGGGTTATAGAACGGTAAGGTTATAAATATATGTGGGAAATTGAATATGTTGGAGAGTTCGAATTTTGGTGGAATCACCTCTGAGGACGAGCAGGATGACATAGCGGCTTATGTAAAATTGCTTGAAGAAAAGGGACCGTCTCTACCCTTTCCGTATAGTTCAGGCGTTGAGGGTTCACGGCACAATCATATGAGAGAACTTAGAATCCAACATGCGGGTGACCCTTATCGGGTGCTATACGCGTTTGACCCGCGAAGAACGGCGCTGTTGTTATTGGGCGGAAATAAGAAAGGCAATGATAGATGGTACGAAGAAAATGTGCCGATTGCGGATAAATTGTATGACAATCATCTTGCCCAACTGAGAAAGGAAGGACTGATATCATGAGCAGACCGTTCAAAAAACTTCTTGAAAATATGCCGAGGGATCGCCGTGAGCGCATTCGCTTAAAAACTGAGGTCCTAAAAAACGAAATGGCACTAAAAGATTTGAGGCAAGCCCTTAAACTGACGCAAGATGAATTAGCCCGGTCACTAAAAATGAAACAGGCCGCTATTTCTAAATTTGAGCGTCAATCCGATATTTATCTTAGCACACTGCGCAAGATCCTCTTCGTTATGGGTGCTGATTTGAAGATCGTTGCCCGTTTCCCAGAAGGCGATGTTCTGATCAATCAGTTTAATGACATTACTTCAGCAAATACCCCTGAAGATATTGCCCCCGTTTCATAAAGAGTATTGAACAAGGCGTTCTATGAAAGAGAAAAAGATGAAATCACCAACCAAGAAGAAAGCGGACAAGCCGCGCTGTGGGCTCTGCGGCAAAACCAAGAACCTGATAAAGACCGAATGCTGCGGTAATTGGATCTGCGACGACGAACACAAGTATGTGATGTTTTCGTACGCAAGAAACAGTTGCTCCAGAAATCACCGACGTTACACCCTCTGTGGCTATCATTACAATGAGGGCCATAAAGGCGACTGGAAGACGTGCAAGAAGTGTCGCTCTGATTTTGAACCAGAGATGGTCGTCTGGTACGGAACCAACGAGTATAATTTTGAAAAAATGCCCGATCCGCCATCGTTCACTCCAACAAAATGTTCAAAATGCGGACAGGTAATTGTACTGGGCAATGGCGGGTATGCCCATGGCCCTGACGGATATACATGCGGCGAGTGTTTTGCAAAAGATAACCGGAGGAAATGAAGCATCGAACAAGGTGCTCCTGGCCATCAGCGTCAAGCCGCCTCAGCTTTATCGCTGATATTGGTTGAGAAGACCGTATGCCGATGCCGGGATGCCGCCGCCCTGCGCGGCGCCACCGCCGACATCGCCACGCACGATGCCCACTTCCAACAGCTATTCCACGCCTTCTATCCCGCCCTCCGCGCCCACACCGCACAAACCCACGCCGCACGCGCGGTTTGAGTTGCTTCCTACCGCATCAGACTTGGTGAAGCAGACAAAATGTCGCAGGGGGAGCGGGCTTTTTGGCGCGCGAGGGTGTGGCTTTGGATAAATCGGGGAGGCAAAAGACACACAATCCCCGCCATCTGGCGTATTTTATGTGATGTGCTGCAAACTTGGCATGGCTTCTGCTCCATGAAAGGTGCCATGACAGACCAAGCAACAATCCAGCAGCCCAAGCCCGCCGGCGATCGCCGCCTGATGCGGTGGATTCTGGTGCTGCAACTGGTTATCTTGGGCTGGCTGGCCAAAAATTACTTTGACGGGGCATTCAACCGCAGACACCACAACCCACCTGCGGTCGCAACCCAACCGGACACTCCCCCCTCCTTGGAGCCCTCCGCACAACCGAATGCCCCGTCACCTTTTTCCGTACTGCCGCGCTGGACCGCCTTCCAGCGCGCCACACCCCCGCCCCGCCTTGTCCACCCGATGGACCGCATCCGTCTCGAGATGGAGCGCATGATGGCGGAAGCCAACCGCGCCGCCGCCAATTTTGACGCGCTGTTTGGCTTGGACGACTCTCTCTGGTCCGCGCTGCCGGCCTCGCCCGCCATGAACCTGCGCGAGCTGCCCGACGCCTATGAACTTTCCCTCGCGCTGCCCAACACCGATCCCGGCAGCGTGGATGTGCAGCTCGATGGCCGGCTCTTGAGCGTCACCGCGCAGCAAAACACGCAGACCGCGCATTCGACCTCCGCGCAGCGCTTCAGCTCGCGCGTGCTGCTGCCGGGGCCGGTCGCGGCCAACGCCGCCTGCCAGGTCACCAACGAAAACGACCGGCTCTGCATCCGCATTCCCAAAGCCACCGCCCCGCAAACTGCGGCCCGCCAACCCTGACCCTTGCCGGTCGTGAGGAGAACACCATGAGCGCCACCGGAATTACGGCCATCAATGAAAAAGTAAAAGAAGACAGCGCCTTTGTCGCGGCGTTGCGCGCTGAGCTGGAGAAGGTCATCGTGGGCCAGCGCTATTTGCTCGACCGCCTGATGATCGGCCTGCTGGCCAACGGCCACCTGCTGCTGGAAGGCGTGCCCGGCTTGGCCAAAACCCTCGCCGTCAAAACGCTGGCCGCCGCCATCCACACCTATTTCCACCGCATTCAATTCACGCCCGATCTGCTGCCCGCCGACCTCGTCGGCACGCAGGTCTATAACCCCAAGACGGGCGACTTCGGCACCCGCAAAGGCCCCATTTTTGCCAACATTATTTTGGCCGACGAAATCAACCGTGCGCCGGCCAAGGTGCAATCGGCGCTGCTGGAGGCCATGCAGGAGCGGCAAGTGACCATCGGCCCGGAAACGTTCCGGCTGCCGGACCCGTTCCTGGTGCTGGCCACGCAAAACCCGATTGAGCAGGAAGGCACCTACCCCCTCCCCGAAGCGCAGGTTGACCGCTTCATGCTCAAGCTCGTGGTCAAGTATCCCACGCGCGAAGAGGAGCGCCGCATTCTGGAAGCCAACGCCCGCACGGAAGTCACTCACAACGTGCGTGCCGTGGTGGAGCCCGACGCCATCCGCCGCGCCCGCGCCACCGTGGACGAAATCTACGTGGACGACAAAATCAAGGACTACATCCTCTCCATCGTCTTCGCCACGCGCGACCCCGCCGCGCACAAGCTCGACCAGCTTGCCGACGCCATCCGCTACGGCGCCTCCCCGCGCGCCACGCTCTACCTGACCCTCGCCGCGCGCGCCCACGCCTTCCTCCAAGGCCGCGGCTACGTCACCCCGCAGGACGTCAAATCTATCGCCCCCGATGTCCTGCGCCACCGCATCATCCCCTCCTTCGAGGCCGAGGCCGACGACCTGACCGCCGACGCCATCATCACCACCCTGCTCAACGAACTCCCCGTGCCGTAAGGGGGCCCCGCCGGCCCGAATCCGCCATGATTCCGCGCGACATCCTCAAAAAAATCCGGCGGATCGAAATCCGCACCCGCCGCGCGGTCCACGATGTCTTCGGCGGACGCTACCACTCGGTCTTCAAGGGGCAGGGCATGGAGTTCCAGGAAGTGCGCGAATACGTCCCCGGTGACGACATCCGCAGCATTGATTGGAACGTCACCGCCCGCACCGGCAACCCGCACGTCAAGAAATTCACGGAAGAGCGCGAGCTGACGGTGATGCTGCTGGTGGATATTTCCGCCTCCAACCTTTTCGGCTCCACCGCGCAGCTCAAGCGCGACCTCGCCGCCGAGCTGGCCGCCGTCCTCGCGTTTTCGGCCATCACCAACCACGACCGCGTGGGGCTGATTCTCTTTTCCGACCGCGTGGAAAAACACATTCCGCCCGCCAAGGGCCCCACCCACGTCCTGCGCGTGATCTCGGAAGTCCTCAACGCGCGCCCCGTCTCGCCGCGCACCGATCTTGCCCCCGCCCTGCGCTACCTCAACCAAGTCGTCCGCCGCCGTTGCGTCGCGTTCCTCATTTCCGACTTCATCGCCCCCGACTGCGACCGGCTCCTGCGCACCACCGCCCGTCGCCACGACCTCGTCAGCCTGATCATTGGCGACAAACACGAACACGCCCTCCCCGCCGTCGGCCTCGTGGATTTTCAGGATGCGGAAACCGGCCGCCGTCTCTGGCTGGACACCAGCCACGCCCCCACCCGCCGCGCCCTGCTCACCCGGCAGGCCGAACGCCGCACGCGGCTGCTCGCCCAACTGGCCCGCGCCAATTCCGACGCCATCGAACTGCACGCCGGCGAGCGCTACGACCGCGAACTCGTCCGCTTTTTCCGCCGCCGGGAGCAGCGCCGATGACCCCGCCCCACCCCACTCCCGTACTTTTCCACAGTGTGGGAAAATTTTTTCCACAGTGTGGAAAAATCGCGCAAAGTCGTTCCATTGCGTGGAAAAATCGTTCAAAGTTTTTCCATTGCGTGGAAAAATCAGGCCGGGTTTTCCACAGCGTGGAAAAGTTATTCATCCCGCATGGGCGGGATTTTCCACGGTGTGGAACAAAAACCCCAAAGTTTTTCCATTGTGTGGAAAAATCGCCAAAAGGTTGCCGCTGCGCTCGCTATGGCTCGCTTGCTCGCCCGGCTGCGCCGGTCGCTATAGAGCTCGCGTTCGCCCATCGCCCTTCGGGCTCGGGCTCGGCACTCGCCTATTTTCCATTGCGTGGAAAAATCGGGTCTATTTTTCCACAGTGTGGAAAATATTTTTCCACAGTGTGGAAAAATTTGGGCGGCGCGGCGTTGTTTTTTCCACAGCGTGGAAATTATTTTTCCACAGTGTGGAAAATCCTGCCGTTGGCGGCCAGCCTCGCGCTGGTGGGTTGCCGTCCCGCCGCCACGCCCCCGGCCACACTGCCGCCAGGGCAGGATGCGGCAGTCACCGCCACGCTGTCCACCAACACCATCCATATTGGCGATGTGGTCACGCTCTCGCTGGATGTGCTGCACCGCGCCGGCACGCAAATCACCTTTCCGGACCCCGCGCGCGGCAAGGATGTCATCGTGCGCGAATCGCACATCCGCACCACCGAGCTGCCCAACGGCCTGCTGCGCACCGAACAAAAGCTGGAGCTGACCTCGCTCACCATCACCAATCACATCATCGGCGAAGGCGCGGCGATTGTGGTGTCGTTGCCTTCGGGCTTGCACTGGACCAATGCGTATCCGTTTGTGGCGTTGGAGGTCGTTAGCGCGCTGCAACCCGGCGAGCAGCAAATCCGCCCCGCCAAGAGCACGCTGGCCCGCTGGCCCGTGCCGCGCGGGCGCTGGCTGTGGCTGGCCGGCGTGGCGCTGGCCCTGCTGGCGGCCGCCGGCTGGGCGTTGCGTGCGTTTTTGCGCACGCCGCGCACGTTTCTCCATTTTCCGCCGCCCACCCCGCCGCACGAAGTCGCCCTCGCGGCGCTGGCCGCGCTGCGCGCCAAGGACTGGATCGCCGCGCGGCGCTTCGAGCCATTCTATGTGGAGCTCTCCGGCATTGTGCGGCATTACCTGGAGGGGCGCTTCGGCCTGCGCGCGCCGGAGCGCACCACGGAGGAGTTTATCCGCGAGGCCGCCGCCGCCCGCCAACTGGCCGCCGACCATCGCGAGCTGGTGGCCGACTTCCTCACGCAAAGCGACTTGGTCAAGTTTGCCCGTCACGCGCCGGATGAATCCGCCATGCGCGGCGCGCTGGAATCCGCTGAACGCCTCGTGCATGAAACCACCCCCGCGGCGCCCGCCGCCAATGGAGGCGCGCCATGATCCATTGGCACTATCCGTTGGTGTGGCTGCTGGCGCTGCTGGTGCCCGGCGCGGTGTGGCTGCGTTATGCGCGGCGGCGGCGCGCGCCGCTGGCGTTCTCCGATGTGGCCGCACTGCGCGACCTGCCGCGCTCCCCATGGCTGGCACTGCGCTGGCTGCCGCCCGCACTCCTGGCCGCGGGCCTGCTGCTACTGATTGCCGCCGCCGCCCGCCCGCAAAAAGGGCTCACCGAGTCGCGCGTGGATACCGAGGGCGTGGACATCGTGCTGGTGGTGGACACCTCCACCTCCATGCGCGCGGATGATTTTTCCACCGCGCTCAAGCGCATGGACCGGCTCGATGCCGCCAAGTCCGTGCTGACTCAATTCATCAAGGCGCGGCCGGATGACCGCATGGGGATTGTGGCGTTTGCCGCCATGCCCTACACCATCGCGCCGCTCACCACCGACCACGCGTGGCTGCTGTTGCAACTGGACCGTCTCCAAACCGGCATGCTGGAAGACGCCACCGCCATTGGCGACGCCATCGCCTCCGGCGTCAACCGCCTGCGCGACTCCGCCGCGAAAAGCAAGTTGGTGATTCTGCTGACCGACGGCATCAACAACGCCGGGCGTATGTCACCGCAGGATGCCGCGCAGGCCGCCGCCGCGCTGGGCATCAAGGTTTACACCATTGGCGCCGGCGCGGACCGCCCGCGCGGGCAGGGCATCTTCGGCTTCATGCAGGCCGGCAACGAGATTGACGAAGCCGCGCTCAAGAAAATTGCCGAGATCACTCACGCCCGCTACTTCCGCGCCACGGACCTCAAGAGCCTGGAGGAAACCTATCAGGCGATTGACCAAATGGAGAAAACCAAGATCGAGCTGAACCAGTACACGCGCTACGAAGAAAAGTTTCAGCCGTTCCTGGTGCTGGGCCTGCTGGCCCTCGCACTGGAAACGCTGCTGGGCTATACCCGCCTCGGAGGCCTGCCATGCTGAAGTGGGGCCACGGAGAAATGCTCTTTGCCCTGCTCCTGCTGGCGCCGGTGGCAGCGCTGCTGCTGGCCTTGCTGAAGCGGCGGCGGCGCGCCATCCACCGCCTTGTGGCGGCGGAGGCACTGCCCACGCTGGCGCCGGCGTGGAATCCCGCTCGCGCGCGGTCGCGGCTGGCGCTGCGGCTGGCGGCGCTGGTGTTTTTGATTGTTGCGCTCGCCCGCCCGCAATGGGGCTTCCATTGGGAGGAAGTCCGCCGCAAGGGCTTGGATTTGATGATTGTACTGGATACATCGCGCTCGATGCTGGCGGCGGACATCAAGCCCTCGCGCCTGCAGCAGGCCAAGTGGGGCGTGCGCGATTTGCTGCGCAACTTGCGCGGTGACCGCGTGGGCCTCGTGCCGTTTGCGGGTTCCTCCATCGTGCAGTGCCCGCTGACCGTGGATTATGCCGCGTTCACCATGACGCTCGATGATCTGTATGCCGGCATTATTCCGCGCGGCGGCACGGCCATTGCGCAGGCGCTGCAAACCGCCATGAACGCGTTCCCGGCGGAGAGCGCCGCGGACCGCGTCATCCTGCTCATTACCGATGGCGAAGACCACGAGGGCGATCCCCTCGCCCTGCTGCCCGAGTTGAAAGCCAAAAACATCCGGGTCTATACCATCGGCATCGGCACGCTGGAGGGCGAGATGGTCCCCGCCGGCGACCAGCAAGGCGGCTACTTCAAGGATCGGCAAGGACAGATTGTGCAAACCACGCTGCACGAAGACGTGCTGCAAAAACTGGCGTTGGGCACGGGCGGCACCTACGTGCGCTCCGCGCCGGGCGATACCGGTTTGGAACGAGTTTTTCACGAAAGCATCACCAAGCTCAAACGCTCTGAACAGGACACCCGCACCGCCAAGATTTATGAGGAGCGGTTTGTCTGGCCGCTGGCCATCGCCTTGGTGCTGTTGGCGTGGGAAGTGCTGCTAAGCGACCGCCGCAGCCTCAACGGGAGGGCCGCATGAACCGGCGGCCAACAGGATTCCGTTGTGGCGTGCTGCTGCTGGCGCTGGCCGGCGCGGCGCAAGCCGCGGAAGCGCCCGGTGCGCGCGCAGCATTCGCAGCCGGCACGCAGGCGTTCCAAGCCACCAACTTCCCCGCCGCTCACAGTAATTTCATGGCCGCGGCCGCCGCCGCGCCCGCCGAAAAGTTGGACCCCGCGGCGGCATACTACAACGCCGCGCTGGCGGCTTACGGCGCGGGCGACTTCAAGGGTGCGGCGGACTCCTTCGCGCGCGCCGCTTCCGGCGCGGACCTCGCGTTGCAGGCGCGCGCCTACTACAACCGCGGCAACGCGCTGTTTCATCAGGTCAACGCGCAATCCGCCGCGCCGGTGCCGGCGAATCTTTCCACGCAGGAGCTGGCCACGGCCTCGGCGGGCATCGGCGAGGCCATTCAAATGTACGAAAGCGCCATGGCCCTCGACCCGCGCGACCTCGATACCAAGGCTAACTACGAGCTGGCCGTCTTGAAGCAGCAGGAACTCCAACAGTTGCAACAGCAGCAACAGCAAAACCAGCAGGATAAACAGGATCAGCAAGACCAGCAGAACCAGCAAAACCAATCGCAAGACAAACAGGGCGATCAGCAGCCGCAACCGCAACCCAAGCCGGAGGAGCAAAAGGACCAACAGCAAGAACAACCACAAGCCGCGCAGGAACAACCCGACCAAAACGCGGATGAAAACAACCAGCCAAAACCCGCGGAAAAATCATCCGACACCATGACGCCCGAAGAAGCCGCCATGCTTCTCGATGCCATGAAGGCGCAGGAGCAGCAGCAACGTGATCAGTTGCATCCTTTCCTCGGCCGCCCTGTGCCGGTGGAAAAGGACTGGTGAACCCGCCGCGCCAGAAGATGGGATTGGCGGCTCGCGCGGCTTCGGCTAGACTGCCATCCCGATTCATGAAACAGGCCGCCACCAACCGTAGCTCCGCCCACCCCCCGGCCGCCCGCCGGGCCGGCTGGTTGCTGGCCGGCTGGCTGCTCGCGTCGGCGCTACCGGCGGGTGCCACGCAAGTGACGTTTGACGTCCAGCCGCGCCTGCTCAATCTGGGCGAGAGCGCCCAGGCCACCCTCACCTTCCACGGCGTGCGTTCCGCGCCCAACGTGGAATTTCCGCCCATCGCCGGCCTGCAAATGACGGGCACCGGACAGCAAATGCAGTTCGGCACGGGTGGCTCGCGCGTGACGCTCACCTATAACCTGTTCGCGCAAAAAGCGGGTTCCTACACCATTGGGCCGTATCATCTGGATTTCAATGGCGAGCAGATTGACATCCCCGCCGTGACCATCGAAGTACGCGCTCGCGCGGGCGGCAACGCCGACTCGCCGCAGGAAATGCTGTTTGCCCGCCTGATCCTGCCCGAGCAACAGCCCTTCATTCACCAGATGTTCGATGTGGTGCTGGCCATCTATTCCCTGCCGGGCGTCGAGCTGACGCGCGATGTCAACCTGCTTGGCGGCTTCCCTGAATCCGGTTTTGTGTTGAGCAACTTTGAAGAGCTGCAAATGATCCGCGAAGAAGTCAGTGGGCAAATCTATAACCTGCGCCGTTTCCGCGCGCGGGCGCGGGCGCTGACTGCTGGCACGTTCCACTTGGAACCCGCGCTGCGCGTGGGCGTGGTGAATCCACAGGACCGCCGGCGCAATGATCCGTTCGGCGGCTTCTTTGATCCGTTCGGCGGTCCCAGCGCCACGCCGGTTTCCGTGAATCCGCCCCCTGCCGATATTGTCGTGCGCCCGCTCCCCACCGCCGACCGCCCGGCCGATTTTTCCGGCGCGGTGGGGCAATACGAATTTTCCGTGGACGTGCGCCCGCGCGAGTTGCACGTGGGCCAGCCCATCACCGTGACTCTGCGCGTACAAGGCACGGGCAACATCGCCGCCGCCCTCCCCCCCTCCTTCCAGGAAACGGATTCGTTCAAAGCCTACGAGGCGCGGCAAGTCGGCGACACCCCCGCCCCCGCCGCCGAAAGTGGCAGCAAAACTTTTGAGCAGGTGGTCATTCCCCGCACGGAATCGTTGACGGAACTGCCCGCGCTGCGTTTCAGCTTTTTTGATCCGGTGGCGGCGCAATATCGCGCGCAAACCGTGGGGCCGTTCCCGCTGACGGTGCATCCATCAGAAAGCGGCGCCAACGCCCTGCTGCTGCAAGTGCCGGGAACAGCCAACGGCAGCGGCAATACGCTCGTGCTGGGCACGGACATCGTCTATCTGAAATCCGCGCCCGCACGCTGGATGCGGACTGACGCGCGCGGGATTAGCCGCCCGGCTTGGCTGGGGTTGCACGCCGCCGCGCCGCTGGCGTTGGCCGGGCTTTTCTTCGCCACGCGGCGGCGCAATCGGCTTGCGACGGATATCGCGCTGGCCCGCCGCCAAAAAGCGCCGCGCAGCGCCCGTGCCAACTTGCGCAAGGCGGAAGCCGCGCTGAAAGCCGGTGGCGCACCCGTGGACGTGTTCGGCGCGCTCGCGGCGGCGGCAGCAGATTATTTTGGGCACCGGCTCAACCTGCCGCCAGGCGCGGTGGATGCGCCGCTGATGCTCGCCAAGCTGCAAGCGGCCAATGCCGAAGCCGGCGACCAAGAGAAGTGGCAGGAATTTTTTGCCCTCTCCGATCAAGTGCGCTACGCCTCCGCCGCCGCCATGGGCCGCGCGGAATTGAGCGAATGGATTGCCACAGTGTCCGGCCTGCTGCGGCGTGCAGAAAGGCTCCGGCTATGATCGCGCGCGGTGCCCAACTGAAACGGTGGCGCTGGAGTTGTGCGGTGGCGCTGGTTCTGCTGGCGCTGGGCCTGCCCGCGCGCGCCGCCAATGGCGATGACTCGCACCGCTACGCGCGCCAGTTTGCCGATGCCGCCCGCGCCTACGACGACAACCTCCTTGCGGAGGCCATCGCCGGCTGGCAGGCGCTGGTGGATGAGGGCCAAGCCTTGCCGGCCGTGCTGTATAACCTGGGCAATGCCCATTACCGAAGCGGGCACCTCGGCCCGGCCATTCTGGCCTATCGGCGGGCGCAGCGCCTGCTACCGCGCGATCCGGACATCCGCGCCAATCTGGGCTTTGCCGCGCAATCGGCGGGCATCGCCCTGCCCCAGCGCACGCCGCTGATGGCGCTGCTGCTGGACCTGAGCCGTGCCGAGTGGCGGGGCTGCGCGGAAGTTGCCTTTTGGCTGCTGTTCGCGGCGGGCGCGGCGTGGATCGTGTGGCCGCGCGGACGGTTCATCAGCCGCCCGGCGTGTTTCGTGCTGGCCGTTGCGCTGGCAATAGCCGGCGCGGGCTTGTGGGCGCATCATGATTTGCGCGCCACGCCGGAGTGCGTGGTGATGCAGCCGGAGCAAAAGATTTTGGCCAGCCCGCTGGCCACGGCCACGCCGCTCGTGGCGATTCCGGAAGGCGCGCTGGTGCGCCAAGTGTCGCAACGCGGTGCCTGGACGGAAGTGCGGCTTGATTCCACGCGCGGTTGGCTACCCAGCGATGTGCTGGCGCCGGTGCCGTAGGGATTTTTGTTGGGCGGGAATGGTTGAGGAACGAGACCTTTTCGCCGAGAACGGCTGGAAGGTCTGCGGCCGTTCCAGCCCGACAATCCAACCGGCTGCTTTTGTAGGGCGGGAATGGTTGAGGAACGAAACCTTCCCGCCGGGCAAGGCTGGAAGGTCTGCGACCGTTCCGGCCCTACAATCCAACCGGCTGCTTTTGTAGGGCGGGAATGGTTGAGGAACGAGACCTTCCCGCCGGGAACGGCTGGAAGGTCGGCGACCTTTCCAGCCCTTCTATGGGGGCCGTCAAGTCATGGCGATGGATTTATTGTCTTACT
>ENA-UOWE01000174-UOWE01000174.1-activated-sludge-metagenome-genome-assembly--contig:-NODE-174-length-96542-cov-106.527895_pt1 | contig 96542 bp, 71 predicted proteins | sample MGYA00249841_ERZ761562 | MGnify/ENA primary metagenome ERZ761562 (study PRJEB28883, sample SAMN05720200) | activated sludge metagenome | isolation source: Anaerobic digester | place: Japan... | reverse complement strand
CCGTCTTTCCTGTCACTCTGCAATTGTTAAGGTCCTCCGACACGAAAGCCGATGCTTTCCCTTCAGCATCGGCCCCGGCAATTCGCCCTGCGGTGTCTTGCTGCCTTTACGCCGTGTAGTTTACTACACTCTGCTTTCTTGTCAAGTTGCTCGTTTTTCTGCCCAACGGGATGCTTGTTTGTCAGGCAAGAGGCTATTCTACCACGGCCCTTTTTCTTGTCAAGCGAAGGGTCATTCGTTGTTTCCGTTCTCAAGCATCAGGGTTCGCAGGGCTTCCATGTCGGCCCGTGCGAAGTAACGCCGGTAAGCCGCCACTTCATCCAGTAGCGCAGCAAGTTGCACGGCGACGCGATCGGCACGCAAGTCGGTGCGTTCGCCGCCGATACGCAGGGTCATGGTGTTCCCTTCTTCGGATGCGATGGTGATGTCGCCACGCGCTTCGAGCCACGCCAGGGCCAGGCGGATCGCCGATTCGCGGTTGGCCGTCGCCGCCGCCATAGCCGAAAGATCAACCCGACCCTCATTGTGTTTGAGGGCGTATTTTACCAGGCCGGCAATGTGCTTCAGGAAAGGTTCCAGACGCGCCAGGCCAGCATCAACGGCGAACAGGTAAACGGTGGTCGGTGAAACTTTCGCCATGACCGCACGCCATACGTCGGGGCCGGGTGGTGATGTCCAGATGACGAGGGTGGCCGCGGCGGTCAGTTCGTTGCGGTTGCCGCCGGGAATGTCTCCGCTCAGTGGGCCTTCACGCCAGATTTGCAGGTTCTCCAGCGCCAATAAGGGTTTGAGCAGGGTGAGGGGATGCGGTTCACGCCGATAGTCCACAATATCCAGCTTCGGCACCTCCGGCGCGATGGCTGCAATCCCCGGTGTAACAAGGCGGGCATCTTCCCAGACGATTTGTAGTTCATTCTGCCCGCGAAAGTCGTTGACGCGCACGGTGTTCGCCAGGTCGAAAACGCCCTCCGGCAAAGGTGCGCCGTCCCAACGCCACCAGATGACTTGTTGCTCGACGCCGTCGTTGTCCTCGACGGTGAGCAGGAGATGCCGTTCGTCGCGTCCCAAAGGACGGGTTGCTTTGATGTGAATGGCGCGCGTCGCCAACGTCAACGGAGGATTCCCCGGCCCAAAGGGCGCCAGGCGTTCCAGGTCGGCCACCAGGTCGAGCGAGAAGTCGGACAACGGAAGGTAGCCGTCAATGGACAACGCCGGTTGAAGTGGGGCCGCGCCGATCTGCGCCATGACCGCCCGTGAGAGGCCGCGCCGAAATGCGGGGATGTCGTCGGCGTGCAGGGAGAGTCCTGCTGCCATGGCGTGACCGCCGTAGCTGCGAAGCAGGTCGTGCTGCGTCGCCAGGGCCTCGGTGATGTGGCAGCCTTCGATTGAACGCGCCGAGCCGTGGCCGATGTTGTCTTCGCCGATGGTGATGAGCACCGTGGGGCGGTGATAAAGTTCGGCGAGGCGGTTGGCGACGATGCCGATCACGCCCACGGGCCATTCCGGCGCGGCGAGAACCAGTGCCGCGCTTTCCAATAAGACGGGATTCTGGGCGATTTGATCTTGAGCGGCGGCGAGAACTTGATCCCCCAGCAGTTTGCGCCGGTCGTTCAAGGCTTCCAGCTCCGAGGCCAGGATGCGCGCCTGGGTCAAATCGGTGGTGGTGAGGAAGTCTACGATGACGTTGGCATCGTCAAGGCGACCGAGGGCGTTGAGGCGCGGCCCCAGGGCAAAGCCGATGTGTTCTTCGCTGAGTCGGGCAGGATTGATGCGTGCCAGCTTCATCAATTCTTGCAAGCCGAGTCGCCGTGTGGTCCGCAGGGCTGCCAGGCCACGTTGGAGCAGGTAACGGGTGTCGCCGCTGACCACCGCAACATCGGCGACGATGCCCAACGCCACCAGATCGAGGTGTTTCGCCGCCTCGTCCGCACGTCCGGCACGCGCGTAAAGTGCTTCCGCCAGTTTGTAGGCGACGCCGACGCCGGGCAAGGTAGCCAGTGGGTGTGAGGTGGGCAGCAAGTGGGGATTGACGACGGCATAGGCGGGCGGCAGGGTGTCCGGCAATTCGTGATGATCGGTCACAATTACGTCTACGTTACGCGCGGCAGCATACGCGATGGCCTCATGGGCATCAATGCCGGTATCACAGGTAAGAATCAGACGCGCGCCTTGATCGAGGATCGGTTGCAGGGCGGCGATTTTCACGCCGTGGGATTCTGTGGCACGCACGGGGATGTGGTAGGTAACGCGCGCGCCCAGTTCGCGCAGGGTGGCAACCAGGAGGGTGGTGGCGGTCTGTCCGTCAACATCGAAATCGCCCCACACGCAGATCGGCTCACCTGTGCAGATGGCCTGTTCGATGCGGTCGGCGGCACGGGCGAGGTTCGGCAGCGCGGTCGGCGGGGCCGGGGTGTAGGCCTGAGGATCCAGAAAAGCGCGTGCGGCTTCGACGGTGGTGATGCCGCGCCGCACCAACGTCTCGGCGACCAGGGGGTGCCCGCCGACAAATTCAGCCAGCGCTGGAGGGACGTCAACGGGTTTAGGGTCTAGCCAACGTTTCATAGTTGTGCTATGCGTGACACGTGAAAGCTGCTCACGTGTCACGCATCACGCATCACGTTTTACGCAGCTATTTCGCTTTGCCCTGTTTGGCAACAGCTTCCTGCGCTTTACGCACGGTTTCTTCGTCGGCGAGATAGTCGTGGCGGATAGGACGCAGGTCGGCGTCCAGTTCGTATACCAGGGGGATGCCCGTCGGGATGTTCAGGCCGACGATGGCATCGTCGGAGATGTTGTCAAGGTGCTTGACCAGAGCACGCAGGCTGTTGCCGTGGGCGGCAATGACCACACGCTTGCCGGATTTGATGGTCGGTGCGATAACCTCGTGCCAGTAGGGCATAAAGCGCGCCACCGTGTCTTTCAGGCACTCGGTCAACGGCAGGTCGGCGGGATCGAGGTCTTTGTAGCGTGGGTCGTGACCCGGCCAGCGGGGATCGTCTTTTTCCAAAGCCGGGGGTTGAATGTCATAGCTACGTCGCCAGATAAGCACTTGATCTTCGCCGTACTTGGCGGCCGTTTGCGCCTTGTTCAATCCTTGCAGCGCGCCGTAATGGCGTTCGTTCAGCCGCCACGAGTTGTAGACCGGAATCCACATCAGGTCCATCTCATCGAGCACGATCCACAGGGTACGGATGGCGCGTTTGAGCACCGACGTAAAGGCTACGTCAAACACGTAACCGGCTTCGCGCAGTGCTTTTCCAGCGGTATGGGCCTCTTCGATGCCTTTCTCGGAAAGATCAACATCTGTCCAGCCGGTGAAGAGATTGGCTTTGTTCCAGACGCTTTCACCATGACGAATCAGAACTAACTTGTGCGTTTGTGACGCAGTTGTGACCATTTTTCAATACCTCCTAAAAAATCGTTTGAACGTTAGCACGTCGGTATTGTACCTGTTGAGGGCAATTTTTCAACTCGGGCGGACCTAAAACGCAATCTCGGCGATCTGTTCAAAGTCGAAATCCAGATTTATCCCGAATTCTTCCATGAGTCGGTCATCATCGGTTTCGCCCAGAACGCCGGCCCGAATGCCCCGATCGCAGTAAGAACGGTAGGGACAGTACTTGCAATGTTGCTCGTCGTCGGTCGGCGTGAAGTCCGCTTCTGGCAAAGCCAGGATTTGCGCGATGAGGGTCTCCAGGTACTGCGCGTCGTCGTGATAGTGCGCTACGTCGTAGGGCAGGCGCACGGGTGCTTCGGGGTGCTCGGCAAACCAGTAGATCATCTCGATTTGCGCGGGATCGAAGGGCTGTCCACCATTGAGGTGTGCACCGGCGCGGACGAGCAAATAGCGATAGACGCGCGTCTGCAAGCGTGTCTGTAAGGTCAAAGGTTTGGGACGCGCCGGCGAGGTCTTCGAGTCGAAGATCACGGCGCGCTGCCCGGCCTGTATGACGATCAGGTCATACTTTGCCACGAGACGCCTTCCCCCTAATGCCGCCATCAGCATGATCTCCGGGTGATGGGCGGCGTTCTGAAGCATCTCCGCCGGACGGTAGACGCAATAATTGCGCCACCAGCGTTCCAAATCGGCATCGGTGGCGAGATGGGTCAGCCGTGCTTCGGGGATACCGACCAGATGCTGTTGCACCATGCGGTGAAAGGCCGATCCCAATTGCTGGTGACGTTCATAAGCCTCGATCGGCTCGGCAGCGATGGCCGGCCAGGCAACACGCAACACGTACCGCAGGTAAAAACGACGCGGACAGTCCACAAAGTCTTGCAGGCTGGCCTGGCTAAACTGGAAATCAGCAGGAAACACCGTGTTTACCCCTTTCAGTTACCCCCGGCGGAACCGGGCAGACAAGGGACTAATCCCTTTGAGATTTCTGTTCCTCCCACCACGTTTGCAGCGCGATGAAAGGCACTGCCGGTTGCGCGGTGCCGCGCCGTCCGGTGTTCCACGTCACCGTGAGCGCTTTGCGTGCGCGGGTGATGCCGACATAGAGCAAGCGCAGCCGCTCGGCGGCATAGTCTCTGCGGGCCTTCAATGTGGCTTCCCCCTCATCGTAAATGAAGACATCGGGATTTTCACATAAGGCTTTCAACTGCGCCAGCACCTCGGCTTCCAGGTTGAGGTGATCGCGCGCGAACCATGCTTCCGAGATAAAGCTGTCCTGTGGCAACGCGGATGGAAAATCGTAATCGTTGACCGACAGCAGGTACACTTTATCCCATTCCAACCCCTTCGCTTTGTGGATCGTCGAGACGACCACTTCGCCCTTGTGTTTGTCGGGGTCGAAACCGGTGTCTTCATCGGTAAAGCCGAGGAATTTGCGCTCGTTTTTGGCGATGACGGCCAGCTCTTGCGTCAGCTCGGGCAGACGCCATTCGGGATGCGCATCGGCGTGCTGCCGCAGCACCACGGCGAGTTTGTGGGCAATGGCAAGGTCGGTGGGCGCGGAGAACAGGTCTTGCGCCAGCGTAAGGATGAGCTGGTCAATGGGCAATGTCGTCGTTCCCTGCCAGCGGCGCACCAACGTCCGAAACTCGACCAGGTGTTCATACAGCAACGGGTCGGTCGCTTCGAAATTTTGTTCGGCCAGCCAATCGCGGTCGGCACGTGGCCAAAGGTAATCCTCCACGCGCGCGATCTGCCGCAGCAGCCTGGCGACCTCGGCGACCCGCGCCTCGGCAGCAGGGTCATCGCGGCTCTGACGCTGCCACACCCGGTAGACGGTCGCCAGTTTTTTGGCCGATGCAGGCTCCGCGAGATAGATGCCCAGATGGGTCAGTGCTCCTGCCGCCTCCCGTGTGGAGCGCGTACTGCGCAGCAGTTCGATGCAAGGGATGTTCTTTGTCTTTAGCGCGTTTGTCACCTCGAAGCCGCGTTCGTTGCGCGGGACGAGAACGGCGACGGTTTCATCTTTGTGCTCCGGCAGCCAGCGTTCCAGAGAGCGCACCACCAGGTCAATCTCCTGTTGCGGCGAAAGGCTCCGTGTCACAAAATGGACGTGTTCCGGTGCGTCGGGCGGGTTCGGCTGGGGGTCGCCGGGCGGTGTTGGCTTGATATAGGGTTCATCCAGAGCGTTGCGGACTTTCTGAATCGGATGTGCCTCATTGCACCAGCGGATGAGGTAGTTCGCCAGATTGATGATGCTCTGTGTCGAGCGCCCGGAGTTCGGCAAATCTCGCGGCTGGACGCCCGGCTGTTTCATGAATTTGCGTAAGTATTCTGGGCTGGCGGTGGTGAAGGTCTCGTAAATTGCCTGATTGGGATCGCCGACGCGCACCCAATTGCCCTCCGGTCCGGCGAGAAGGGCGAGGATTTTCTCTTGCAGGCTGCTGCTATCCTGCGCTTCGTCTTCGAGGATGTAGGGCCAGCGTTCACGCAGTCGCGCCAGGAACGCCGGATCGAGATTCAACGTGCGCAGGGCCAGGCGGATGAGGTCATCGAAGTCCACACCCCCGCGATAGGCCAACGCACGCTGATAATCGGCGTAAATCGCGCACCCCATCTCCAGCAGCGGCAGCGGCTCGGAGAACCGATCCAGCCGGTAACGCAGGTCGGCGGGCGTCAGTTGCAAGTCTTTGGTCTGTTTGATGAAGCTGGTTGCCAGGCGGATGACGTAAGCCGGCCAGGATTCACGCCGCACCCATGCTGCGCGGGTTTCGTCTACGTCGGCGGCAAGGATGGCGTCCAGGCTGTTGGGATGTTGGCGCACCCAGGCTTGCGCGGCATCTTCCAGAATCTCCTGTGCGGCGCGCTCGTCAATGATCTGAAAATCGTCGGCCAGGCCCGCCAGTGCCGGTCGCTCACGCACGATGTCATGCGCCAGGCCGTGCAGTGTGCGCACGCGATAGCCGACGTGAGGCAGTAACCCGCGCTCCTGTACGAAGCGCGCCACGCGCCCGGCGAAATTGCTCACGGCCGAGTTGACCAGGGTGACGATCAACACTTCCTGATCGTCGCCCAGGTTACCTTCGGCGATGAGCCTGGCCGCCAGCAACGAGAGCGTCCACGTCTTGCCGCTGCCCGGCACTGCTGCAACGCCCATCCGCCCACCGGTGTAGGCAAGCACTGCACGTTGATTAAGTCGTGGTTGAAACTCTGTCATTGATGATCGGTCATTACGTCCGCAGAACACGCTGGATTGCCTTGAGCAGTGGCCCGGTCTGTTCGTATCCCTGCTCGCCGAGTTCGCTCAGGCCCAGGTAGATGGCCTTACGGCAGCGGCGCACCAGGCCGATGACAAGCCGGCGCAACGCCGTCTGCCGCATGGCGACTTCATCGGTATCGGTCCAGGGTTGTCCCTTCGGCCAGCGCCGACTGAGCACGTAAGGGTGCGTCAACGGTTGATACAGGCGCTCCCACCAGCCTGTCCCGCCGACGTTGAGCCAGAACTGCACGTCCACGGGACGGTTGCTCAGCAGGAAGGTGTAAGCCGGCGCCAACAACACACTGTTTTCTTCCATTGCTTTCCAGGGTTCCAGATACTGCGCCGCAATCACGCCGCGTTGTACCATCTCCAGATATTCCTGGCCGAGGGGCTTGTCGGCGGGCAAGTCGGTGGCAATCCAGCGGAACTTCTGCACCGACTCGATCAACATGGCCGCCACCCGCGCCGCGTCGAAATCTTGATGAAACCCGTAGCCGGGCTGCGAGAGCACTTCGCCGAAAAGCCGCGCCAGGAAGTGATCCAGTGGGGCGGCATCACCGGCGCGATAGGTGTCCAACCATAGCCGCAGCGCCTCGTAACGCCCTCCGAAGATGTAAGTGATGCGCTGCTGCATATCGGGATTCACCCCATCGAAGGGCGCCAGCGAGGGGGTGTTGTCCTTGACGCGATAGAGCACCTCGGCCAGCAGTTGCGCACGCACCAGATCCAGATCGGCGATGGTTTCCATGAGCGCGTAGGCCACGTCATAGTTGCGGGGGAGGATGCCCCATTGGGGATGCGCGAGCGCCGCCCAGGTGAGCAAGGTCTGCGTGGCCGGCTCTTCACGCAAGGCGCGTGAGGGACGGTGGGAACGCACCGGCACGTCCCGCTGTTCCAGGCGGTGCGTGAGCGAAAAGCGCAGCGCGTCGGTGAGGAACGGCGCAAGGACGACGATCTCACCGGGCGCGAGGCCGTCGTTGTGGACAAGCGCGGCGATGGTATCGGCAGTCCAATCGAGCATATCAGGGTGATAGCGGCAGCTCTCAAAATGCAACACGGCTTTGAGATCCGGCGCCGGTGCGACCGGTGGTGTGCCCACGGCGCCCGGCTGCAAAATGTGCCCTAATGTGTCCCCAAAAGCCTGCACCGGCGGCGAAGCCACAAAGGATTCGTTGAACGTCACCTGCTCGTCGCACATCTCACGCAAAGCGTAGGCGCTCACCGGATCGGCGCCGAGGAAGCTGCGATAGCCGGCGTCCTGGTCAAAGATGATAAGCGCCGACTCTGCATGGGGCAGCCAACTGTAGATGAGATCGTGGGCTACGGGCACATCCTCTTCCACGTTATCCACGAGCAGGTGCGTATAACTGTTAAGCAGGTAGTCACGGCACAGTGGCTCGGTCCACAGGTGTGTGAAGAAGACATCCAGTTGCAATGAGAAATCCAAGAGGTTATGTTCAAGGCAGTAACGGCGAAAGCGCGCCGCGCACTCCTGCGCCTGGTCGTAGGTGCGTCCCTGAGCCGATTCACCCACCCACGCGCCGCGCAACCGTTCGGCGATTTCAGTGTAGGGGAAGCCGACAACGGCGGCCTTGTTGAGGTTGTCGAGAATCTGACTATAGAGCCGGTTGCGGTCAATGTTGATGGCTTCGAAGTAGCCCTGTTCTTCCACCAGCGGGGTGACAATGCGCGCCATGTAGTATTGTGCCGTCTCCAGCGTGAGGAAGATCGGCCGTTCATCCGGCTTGCCGAACCCGGCTTCCTCCACAACGAGTGGCCAGAAGAGGTCTACCATGCGGCGGGCCAACCCACCCACCGTGGCAACGTTCACCAATCCGCCGGCAGCGATATCGGGATGGTACAAAGCCTCATTGTAAGGCGTGGCAAGCGTGCGTTGTGGCGTCAGCACGAGGATACGCTCTGCCGGGACGCCGCTCAGCAGTAAAAATACCAGGCGTCCAACTCCTGTTGTTGTTTTGCCGGCGCCGGCAGGGCCTTCAAGGAAGATTTTACGGTCGAAAGGGGCCTGGATGATCGCGTTTTGGGAATCGGTAAGTTTCACGGGTTAATTCTTGTTTCAGCACTTCCAATTGTCTACGGTCAAATCAATGAGATTGCTCTGATTGCCTTGTCGGTATAACGTTTCCAGCGCCGAAAGTTTTTCCAGGGAAAGTGGATGCCGTGGGCGTCATAGCCTTCCCCTTCCATTACGATTCATGATTTTTTATTCCATTTCATTGTACCACAGAAACCCGTTGCCCGCGAATGTAGGGCCTTATCATTCTTGCGCCGAGGGGAACGCCAGTTCCCCGCTTTTAGCTGATATGTTGAGAAACGCGGATCTGGCGATCCGCCCATAGCCAGTTGAAGTCACTGTAACGAGAATGATAAAGCCTTGCCCGCGAATGAGGACGCGCCTTATTTATTCGTCATCCAGGATTTAATTCGTGCTCGGTACGTGCCCGAATTTGTGCAACTCTTGTAATTCACTTACGTAATATGAATTATGAATCGCGGATTGCGAATTACGAATTACGAATTGCGGATTACAGAATCATTTCGTTATGGGAGGATAGGGATGAAATTCTTGATCAAATTGCTCTGGTTGCCGTTCGAGTTGCTCTTCAAGCTGATTTTCTGGATCATCGGCCTGACGGGGCGGTTGGTTGTGGGGATCGTGGGGCTGGTGTTGCTCATCGCCGGCGTCATCGTTAGCCTGACCATCGTGGGGGCGATTGTGGGCATCCCGCTGGCGCTGGTGGGGCTGTTGATGGTGATTGCGAGTCTTTGCTGATGTATGATGACGTGATGCGTGACCCGTAAAAAAGGTCACGCATCACGCTTTTGTATAAATCTATGCGAAGAGGCGCTATTTGTCTTTGATCGCTTCCTGGCCGAGTGTTGTGACGCAGTCGCCGGCAATGTAGGCTTCCAGACGGTCCCGCGCCTGGTCATCGGGGAACTGGATCGGCGGGGATTTCATAAAGTAGGCGGACGGCTCCACAATCGCTCCCGCCAATCCACGATCCAACGCAATCTTGGCGGTGCGAATGGCATCAATGATCACCCCCGCACTGTTGGGGCTGTCCCACACCTCGAGTTTCGCTTCCAGCAACAGCGGCGCATTGCCGAAGGTCGTCCCCTCCATCTTGATGTAGCAATACTTGTGATCTTCAAGCCACGGCACGTAGTCGCTTGGACCGACGTGGACGTTCTTCTCCCCCATATCATAAGGCACCTGGCTGGTCACGGCCGAGGTCTTAGAGATTTTCTTGGATTCCAGGCGTTCGCGCTCCAACATGTTGAGAAAATCGGTGTTGCCGCCAAAGTTCAACTGGTAGGTGTGGTCGAGGCGCACGCCGCGATCCACGAACAGCTTCGCCAAAATGCGGTGCAAGATCGTCGCGCCGACCTGGCTCTTCACGTCGTCACCGATCACCGGCAGCCCGCGCTCGGCAAAGCGTTTCTGCCAGTAGGCTTCGCGCGCGATAAAGACAGGGATGCCGTTGACAAACGCACACCCGGCGTCCAACACCTGCTCGACGTACCATTTGGTTGCCATTTCACTGCCGACCGGCAGGAAGTTGACCACCACGTCGGTATGGGTGTCTTTGAGGATGCCGACGATGTCGGCCGTGGGGCCGGGTGCCTTCTCGATGATCTCGGACAGGTACTTGCCCAGACCGTCGTGCGTCATCCCGCGATAGACGGGCACTCCCAGATGCGGTACCTCCGCAAACTTAAGCGTGTTATTAGGGTAGGCGAAAATGGCTTCGGACAAATCTTTACCCACTTTGGTCGCATTGATTTCGAACGCGGCGGTAAACTCGATGTCGCTGATGTGGTACGGCCCCAAACGCGGATGCATCAGGCCGGGGATAAAGGCGTCATCCGGGGCGTTTTTGTAGAATTCTACCCCCTGCACCAGTGCCGAGGCGCAGTTGCCAACACCGATGATGGCGACGCGAACCTTCTTCTTGACCATTGCAAAGTCCTCCTGTTTTGTGAATAATGTAGATACATAAAGAATTCTTTATGTATTTTGTTTCATTGTAGTCGAAATGGAGAACTTGTCAAAATTGCCTCCCTTAAGTCCTGTGCTACAATCATCCATAACACGTTGGGAGGATTGGACAAGGAGATTCCTATGGAGAAGGCAATAAGCGAACTATTGAAAAAGGTCAGCGAATTTCTTGCACACCACAAAGGGCTGCCTGTGCTTATCGGCGTGGGGATGATCCTGCTCAATTTGCTGTTCAATCTTCTGCCGCACTGGCCCATCATCACCTGGCTGGCGGAGACAGACCTCTTTCTCCATTTGGGCGCGGCGTTGGGACTGTTCGGCATCATCCTTGGCGACGCACTGTAACGCGGTGCCTTGGTGTTTCAAAACTTTCGCGACCTGGCCCGGCGGGGCTTTATCATTCTCGTTACTGTGACTTCATCTGGCTTCGAGCGGATTGTCAGATTCGCGTCGCTTATCACGGTATCGGCCAGAAACGGGGAATTGACGTTCCCCGTGGAGCAAGCATGATAAGGCCTTGCTGGCCCGGTTTCAACGGCACAAAATTGTGGTATAATAAGGCATGGGGATGATAGGTTTCGACGGGGAAGGCTGAAGATGGGCGGCGAGCCGGGGAGGCTCCGTCTCCGTAAACCCAGGAGCAAACCCAAAATGCCAAACCAAAGGCAAACACCTGGATTCCCGCGATGGCGAATACCTGGGCTACCGCCCCGGTCGCCCTCGCTGCGTAAGCAGAACGGGTTATCCAAAACCTGACCGGAAGATCCGGTCACGCCCCTCTATCACCTCGCAGGCGTGGTAGAGTACGGTGACATAAAGTCTGCGCGCACACTTCCAGACGCCGATAAGGAAGTCCAAGACGTATCGGCTAGTTCGGATGTGGCGCGGTCGGCCGCGACCCTCCGGGCGAAAGGCAAGCGCCGACTACGCTCGTAGATGCTCATCGTCGAATTCTTCGGACGCGGGTTCGATTCCCGCCATCTCCACACAGGGCCGGCGGTCTTACCCCGGCCTTTTATTTTATAAAAAGTCGTGCGAGACGCTGAAATCAGGATGTTGGAACCGAGAATCATTCTGCTCACCGGAAATCGCCAGATCGGGAAAAGTACCGTATGTCTACGTCTGGCGACTATGCTTCGCCAGACTGATCTGAAAGTTTCCGGTTTGCTCACACGACGCGCCGGCGAGCATGACTTATGTGTCACTGAGTTGCATACCGGGGACACTTATGCGTTGACACTGCCGATGACAAGCGACGTCGGTTTTGCTATGGGAAATTTTCGCTTCGACACCGAAGCCTTCGCCCGTAGTGAGAAAGCTCTGGAGGCTTGTTTCCCCACACAAATCTTTATGCTGGATGAAATCGGCCCGCTGGAGTTGATTTACGGCCAGGGATGGGTCCGCATCCTCAAGTTGCTCCGACACTTTAATTACCGCGTTGCCTTTATTGTCGTGCGGCCGGAACTGTTAGTACGGGCGATATGTCAACTCCCGGCTACATTTTACGTTGTCATCCCCGTCACCGCCGAGGTCCGCGATAGTCTTCCTGCAACGTTGTTGACCATTGCGACCGAGATATGTTTGTCAGAAGAACGTTTTATTAAACCGGAGAAGTTGTGACCATGTGGGACATCGTGGGCCATGAATGGGCTGTGCGACAATTGCAATTGGCCCTCGACCGGGGCGACATGCCGCAAGCTTTGCTCATCACCGGCCCCGAAAGCGTGGGGAAGATGACGCTCGCGCGTGTCGTCAGCAACGCGCTGCTGTGTCAGGACCCCGGCGGGCAACGTCCCTGCGGCGTCTGCCGGGCCTGTCGAAAGTTCACTTCAGGCACCCATCCTGACTTTATGCCGATAGAGCCGGAAGAGGCGGGAGGCAGCCTGAAAATTGAGCAGATCCGTGCCGTCGAACGTTTTTTGGCCTTGACGCCGCATGAAAGCGCCCACAAGGTTGCCCTCATCAGTGACTTCGAACGCGCCACCATCGCGGCGGCCAATGCATTGCTCAAAACACTCGAAGAGCCACCGGCCTACGCGCATTTGATCCTCCTGGCCCAGGACGCCGATTTACTGCTCCCCACCATCGTCTCACGCAGCCAGCAGATCAACCTGCGGCCTTTGTCCCCGGTAATCATCGCCGAAGCACTGTGTACCCGCTGGAATATCCCTGCCGATCAGGCCGCGCACCTGGCGCGCCTTTCCGGCGGGCGTATGGGGTGGGCAGTACGCGCGGCGACGGAAGTAGCATATCAACAACGCATGGACAACGCCATAAGCCTGTTGCTGGGGTTGTTGCGACAGGATTTACCGGCGCGCTTTGAAATCGCTCAAACGCTCGTGCGCGCTGAGAACAGCCGCCCGGACGAAATCCTGGCGTACTGGCTGACCGGTTGGCGTGATGTGCTGCTCATCCAGACGGGCAACGCACCGCGAATCACATATCGGCAATATCACGACGCCCTGGCCGAGATCGCCCGGCGCGTCCCGCTCAACGACGCTCTCCAGACGCTCAAGGCGCTCGAAGCGTGCCAGGACGCGCTGCAACACAATGCCAACGCGCAGTTGTGGATGGAGAACCTGCTCCTGAATCTGCCCGATCTGGCGTAGGTGCGCCCTCGTCTAAGCGAAGAAATCTTTGTCTTCCTCAGACAGGTACTTTTGCGCCTCTTCTACCTTGAAGGTCACACCCAGGCCGGGGCGATCCCAAACCTCGATGAGGCTGTCTTTGACGATGGGATCGGGTAGCCCCTCGACGATGTCGTACCACCACGCCGGCCTGCCGACGGGGTATTCGAAGGCGATGTAGTTCTGCGGCATGACCGCTGCCGCGTGAACAAGCGCCGCCAGGCCGATAAGCCCATCGAAGATGCCGTGTGGCGCTATCAAGATGCCGTGCAGGTCGGCGTATTCGGCGATCCACTTTAGCTCGGCAATGCCCCCCACATCCGCCGGGTCCGGCCCGATGATGTTGACCGCCTGCCGCTCGATCAGCTCCTTGAAGTTGTGGCGCAGGTAAATCTGTTCGCCGGTATGGATGGGGGTTGACGTGCTCATGGTGATGTCGCGGTAGACATCGGCCAGCACGTAGGGGTTGTAGTCGCCGTTGATGGTGTCCTCGAGCCACATGATGTTGAGGGGTTCGAGTGCCCGCGCCAGGCGGATGACGTCGGTGGGCACCCAGCCGGGGCCACAGTCCAGCGCCAGGCCCACCTCGTCGCCGAGCACGGCCTTCATTGCCTCCACACATGCGATGACGTGTTTGAGGCCGCGCTCGGTCAGCAGGCCGCGATTGGCATGGGGCGCGCCGGACTGCACCTCGCCGTAGAAGAAATCGGGGACGTGACCCGGCATACCGCTGTGAAACCCGATGCCTTGCTTGATGATGCTGAATTTCTCCGGTGCGGCCTTCATCTTCGCCATGTTGTCGGCGTAATCTTCCGGTGTGTAACCGTTCATCGGAAAGCGCACGCCGCCGTTGTAGACGCGCACCTTGTCGCGTACCTTGCCGCCGAGCAGCTTGTAGACTGGCAGCCCGGCGGCCTTGCCGGCAATGTCCCACAGCGCCATTTCGATCGCGCTGACCGCGCTGCCCCACGGTTTGAAACTTGCCATCCGGCGGATGCGCAGCATGACGCTCTCGACGTTGGTGGGGTCCGCGCCGATGAGCCATTGCTTGTAGAAAAGGACGTGCGGTTTGAGATAGGGTTTAGCGGATTCCGCCTCGCCGTAGCCGTCAATACCCTCGTCCGTGGTGATGCGCACCACGGGATTTTGGCCGATAACGGCACATTTCAGGTCGGTGATTTTCATTGCTTTTCCTCCTCGCGTAAAATAGTCTGGCGGCCCTTATGTTAGGAGTCGGGTCGGGTCATTTTTACCCAACCCCAGGTGAGACATGGGGTCAAGTCGTATTTTATCCTGTCAACGGGGCGCTGGCAAGCGATTCCTGGGACTTTATCATTATAATGACTTCAACCGGCCGCGAGCGGATGCCAGATCCGCGTTTCTCGCTAAAAACGGGGAACTGGCGTTCCCCTCGGAGCAAGCATGATCAGGCCCTGTACCGATGGCAATTATCTTGATGTGTTGTATACTCAGGCGATGTGAATTGTGACGACTGTTAGAACATTTGCATAGATTCCAGGAGAAGCATACAATTCAAATATGCGACACAACATTAAATATTGGCTCATTGGTCCGCCACTTCCGACACAGGAGCTGGAGGAGAAACGACTGAACAAAATCCGCGCACTGGCGGCTTTCTCGCCGGATGCGCTTTCTTCTATCGCCTACGCCAACCAGGAAATCTACCTGGGGCTGGTGGTCGCCGGCAGCGCAGGATTGGCGCTCACTATGCCCATCGGCGTCGCTATCACCCTGCTTCTGGTGCTGGTGGCGTTCTCATATTTCCAGACCATTCACGCTTATCCTTCCGGCGGCGGTTCTTACATTGTGGCGCTTGAAAATCTGGGAACGCTGCCGGGGCTGATTGCCGGCGCGGCTTTGATGATCGGCTATCTGTTGACGGCAGCGGTGAGCCTCACCGCTGCCGTCGCCGCCATCGCCTCGGCCTTTCCGGCCTTGTGGCCCTACCGGGTGCCGCTGGCGCTGTTTTTTCTGGCTATTATCACTCTGGCAAACCTGCGAGGAATCCGCGAATCCGGGACACTGATGGCGGTGCCCGTCTACTTTTTCGTCATCACCTATTTGGGGATGTTGGCGTATGGCACACTGCGGCTGTTGATCGAAGGCCCCGGAACACCGGCCATTCCGGCGCCACCGCCCATGGCACCGTTGAGTCTCGGGGTGATTCTGAATGCCTTCGCGTCTGGATGTACGGCCCTCACCGGCATTGAAGCTATCAGCAACGGCGTGCCGGTCTTCCATCCCCCGGAATCGAAGAATGCGGGACAGACCCTCTTAATTATGGCGTTGTTGATGGGGTTGCTTTTCGTCGGCAGCGTCGGGCTGACCCAGGAGTTTTCCATCGTCGCCAACACAGAGGAAACTGTCCTTTCGGCGTTGGCGCACCGGATTCTGGGCAACTCGATCGCTTACTACATCATCCAACTGGCGACGATGTTAATCCTGACCGTGGCAGCGAATACCAGCTTTGCCGGCTTCCCGCGCCTCACGGCCATGTTGGCCGAAGCCGGCTTTTTGCCGCGCCAGTTGCGCAACCTGGGAGAACGACTGGTTTACACCAACGGCATTATATTCCTGGCACTGGCAACCGGCGTGCTGATTGTGCTTTTCGGCGGGGATACGCATGCCCTGGTGCCGCTTTTTGCCGTGGGGGTTTTCTCGGCGTTTACGCTATCGCAGGCGGGGATGGTGGTGCATTGGTGGCGCGAACGCGGCGCAGGCTGGCTATGGAAACTGGTGCTCAACGGCATCGGCGCGCTTGCCACGGGTTTGACCGTTCTGATCGTAGGGGTGAGCAAATTCGTTGCCGGCGCGTGGATTACCATCATCCTGGTTCCACTGCTGGTTGTGATGTTCCTTCGCATCCGGCAATACTACAGAGAAACACAGAGGCAACTCTCGCTAAGAGATAATCCTCCCACGCTCAAAACTCTGCCGGCACCGCGCATTGTGATTCCCATCAGTGGTGTACATCGCGGCATTTTCGACGCGGTTGCCTACGCTCGTTCCATTTCAAGGAATGTCACGGCGGTATATGTGGCCATTGATCCTGGGCAGGCCGACCGGGTCCGTGAGGCGTGGGAACGCTGGTTCCCCGATGTGCCGCTGGCGATCGTGCCATCGCCCTACCGTACCATTCTCAAGCCGTTGCTGGATTATCTCGACCAGACCGATCAGGAGCACAACGACGGACAACTTGCCACCGTGATTGTGCCGGAGCTTGTTCCCTCACGGTGGTGGCAGGGCGCCCTTCACAATCAGACGGCGCTGCTTCTCAAAGCGGCGTTACTTTACCGCCGTCGGCAATTGGGTTACCAACGGGCGATCATTGATATACCTTACCACTTGCGCTCTGATTTATGATCACCGGATCGGGTGACCTGAAGTGTATCGCTGAGAACACAGAGAATTCCTGGCTCCTTGGCGTCCCCGGCGGCGAAAAATAGCCGCGTCTGCGTAGTCCCGGAGATTATGACTTGCGCCGCCAGAAGGGCACGCTTTCCACAGGCTGCACTTCGGTCGAGTGCTGGGGGTTCTCCGGCACTTCGCGCAGGAAACGCCGCAGTGCGCGCAGCGTCGCTTTGAGAATCATATCCCCAATGCCGACCATGTTGAGATCAATAAAGGCGGCTTCTTCGGGCAATTCATCGTCCAGACGCTGCATCTCCTCGCGGAAGACGGCCAGCAGGTCATCCTCGTGTTCTTCCAAAAAAAGCGCCAGATCACGGCGCGCCATGTTGAAGGCTTTTTCGCGTACTGCTTTGCGTAACGGCATCATCTCCTCCTCAAACAGCCATTGGTGCGTTTGAACGTCGGAAATTCGTTGATAGATGCATCATTTCGTGGCGACGATAAACACGCGCGGCTCGTTCTCCGGGTTGTCAAGTGGCGTCGCCAGCTCGTCGGAATGGGCAAAGTGGACGCTGCGGAATCCCTCGTTCAACAAGGCTGTGCGGACGGCGTCCATCTCGAAAATGGTGTTGAACGCCGTCTGATCGAATCGCTCGTAGTAGCCGCTCTCCAAACGCAGGAACCCCGAAATTTGTGTGTAGGTGCGGTTCAATTCTTCGACCATCACACCGCGCGTGAACAGCACCAGATCATCGGCCATTTGCATGCTCGCGCCGAGCCAGCGCTGCAAGCCGTAGCGCGTGTTGAGATCGAAGATGAAACTGCCCCCCTCTACCAGCACCGCCGCGACGGAGTGAAAACATCCTTGCAGCGCGGTCATATCGGGGAGATGATTGAGCGCGTCGAAGGTTGAAACCACCAGGCCGAATTGTTCCTCCAGCGTGAAATTGGAAGCATCGCCTTCGATGAAACGCGCGCGGCCCTGCTCAATGTAGGCCTGGTTCCGCTCGATGGCGTACTGGAGCATAGCCGGTGAAAAATCCAGGCCGGTGACCGTGTAGCCGTGTTCGAGAAAATGTAGCGCCAGATGTCCCGCGCCGCAGCACACATCCAACACGGATTTGTTCGTCTCCGCTAACGGTGTGCTTTCGTAGAACAGGCGAATACGCGGCGCGACCCGGTTCGCAAATCCGCCCCAGTGCAGATCATACACGTGCGCAAACTCGGCATTGTATTGCATAGCCCCTCCCTTGCGAGTCAAAAATCCATTAGGATCTGGTGAATTGCAGGTTAATACGGAATCCCCAGAAGCAGCGGAACGTTGTACGTTGTTTCAATCCTGCACTTCCAGCACCAGGAAATGCGATAGGCCGAAGCAGCGGAGCGGCGTCTTCTCCAGCGTGTAGGTCATCCATTGGATAAAACGCCCCAGACGCGGCCGGCGGGCAACGATGTTATCGTAGCCGGGGTAAATCTGGGTGTGGACAATGACGCGCACCGGCAAATCGGCAAACAGCCTCCGCAACCCATGCCCGGTATACGCACGAACGTGCGGCGCGAGGCGGTTGCGCAGTGCATCGGGCAGCCAGTTGACCAGCGGCTTGTTGCCGAAGTGATAGACCCCGCGCCAGTAGATGCCGTGCGTCTCGAAGCAATAGGCGCGGTTGGGGACGAAAATCACGATGCGCCCGCCGGGCGATGTCACACGCACCAGTTCCCGTGCACACAACCGGTCATCGGCGACATGCTCCAACACTTCATGGGAGAAAACCACGTCAAAGGTGTGGTCGGCGAACGGCAACGTCTCGCCCACAGCACGGGCCACGCCCCGCGCGCGCCCACGCGCTTCACGCAGCCGGTCGGCTTCGACTTCGATGCCGAAGACGTGCGGCGTATAGCGCAAGAAGGCCGAGGTATACATTCCTACCCCGCACCCTACATCCAGCACCCGTTGACCCTCCAGCGGGGCGTAGCGGCGCACCATTGCCAGTCGTCGTTCCTGGCCTGCACGCCATACAAAAGAGGGATTGCCCCGAAGTGCGGTTTGTTCTGTTACCATCACACTCGATTGTAAAATCAAAATAACGTCTGTCAAATTGACAGGCATAAGGACTTGTGGTACTATTGTACTATATAGCACCTTCCTGCAATGCGAGGAAATTCCCTGGCGGCTAGATAACAACAATAAATAATCGAACGATTGACCGAAGACGACCAAACTACTTTTAAGGGGGGATTCTATGACCGTATCCCGCACAGAACGTCTCACAGAAGCACTGTATACACTCCAGGCCGGTACGCCGGATATTGAAGCCTCCGCCATCGTCAGTGTAGATGGTTTAATTATCGCCTCGGCTTTGCCGGCCGGCTCGGAAGAGGACCGTGTTTCGGCGATGTCGGCGGCGATGTTATCGCTGGGCGAACGTATTGCCGCCGAGCTGCGGCGAGGCATGCTTGAGCAGGTTTACATTAAAGGGGACAAAGGCTATGTGATTTTGATGTCGGTTGGCGAGGAGGCGGTGCTGACGGTGTTGGCCCGTCAAAATGCCAAACTCGGATTGGTGTTTCTGGAGATGCACCGTGCGGTGCAAACGCTGGCACCCTTATTGTAAATCTGAAGACATCACCCGATTCACAAAAGTCGGTTACGGCAATTGTAAAACCTTTGACCACATCCGAATGGATCACATCGCCGGGCGCATAGCGCCCGACTTGTGTGTATTGCCCCTCACGCAGGACAAACACTTCCACGGTGCACCTGTCCGGGTCCACAATCCAATGTTCCCGCACGCCGGCGGCCTCGGAGACCGCGAACTTATCGTGGCGGTCATCTGTTCTTTGCTCCCGGTGTCGCCACTGAATCCTGCCTGAAGAAACCAACTGCGTAATGACTGTGGTTAGTATAAATAATCCAGCACAAAATGAGTTCACTGTAAACCTGCCCAGGCATAGTATAATGGGCGGTTACGGGATTCGTCGGCGATTGAATGAACGTAACATCCAAACGAATTTTCAGGGAGGGGCTTGATCGTGAAAAAACTTAGCCATAGGATGTTCTGTCTGCTCATCATCTTGCTGGCCGCCTGTACGCCACCACCTGCGATGGTGTCGCCAACGCCGACTTCGCCGGCGACGCTGCCACCCACGGCCATCTTCACCCCCATCCCCACGTGGACGCCGACGCCCGTCCCTACACCGACACCGATACCGCCTTTAGGCGTCAAAGTTGTCTGGCCGGAACAAGTCTCGGCGCTCGATCCGCCGTTGGTCAACGTCGAACTTGTGCCGCCACCGGGCATCGTGCCGAACGTCACACTCAGTGCGAAGGTCTACGATCCACAGGCGACCGTCTACACGACGTTCGATTTTGTCCGGCAGAAGGGCAATCTTTATGTCGCCACCAAGCCGTTGTATCTATCCCTGGACGCCCCCACCGGTCACTGGTGGCTGGTGGTGCATGTGGAGACGCCTTTGGACGTTATCGGCGAGCGCATGGTGGCCTTCACGGCGGCGCCCATTGTCTACCGTGAACTGACGGAGACCCTACCTGCCGGTGTGACTTTGCGCGTGCCGCTGGCCTTCACCGAGGTCATCACCCAGGGGAATCAGTATGCCGGTGGGCGCGTGTGGCGACACAACGATGGGGAAATCGCCCTGTGGTGGGCGCCCGGCCCCGTCGAGCCGCTGCTCCTCAACAATGCTGTGGTGATGCTGGAAGCCACGTATGATCCTGAATCGCCACCGCAAGCCCAGCTTGTCGAGGAGACGAAATGGCAGGAACGGACGACATTCCGCTTCCAGGAACAATGGCCCGGCAAAGATGGCGGTCCTGCCACAGCCTGGGTCATCCAGGGGAAGAATTATTGGCTTTATGTCTTGCGCGCCCGCGCCGTGGGGACAGAGGCCGTTCCTATGCTGATGCAGGAAATCGCCGCGACGTTTGCCTTCACCGAAAAATGAAGCGTTGGCACGTTCAAACGATAATGATCGGCGTGCCTACGCGACGGTCACTGCGGATAAATTCATCCTCATATCCGCCGATGGGATGTACCCAGCGGTAAATCCAACGCGCGGCCTCACACGAAACATTCACGCAGCCGTGGCTACGGCGGACGCCGAAATCGTTATGCCAGTACGCGCCGTGGATCGCCGTTCCTGCCAGGTCAAAGAAGGTGTTCCACGGCACACCGGGCAAATCGAAAATATCGCCGGGAGCCGGGCGATCTTCTTCCTTCATCCCCTCATACGGCACATTGCTCATGTGACGCGAGGGCTGCTTGAGCAAGACGCAATGATCGCCCGTAGGCGTTGCCAGCTCTCCCCCTACCCCCGAAGCCACCAGCGTGCGAAAGACGACTTCGTCTCCCTCAAAGCACGCGAGCGACTGTTCCGCCAGGTTGATCTCAATGCGCTTGTTCCCGACGAAGGGGCGAATCGGCGCCATCTCGGCGCGGGGGAAACGCCGCACATCGCGCGCCAGCACCCATTGATGATTGCCCACCACTTTGGGCGGATAGTCATCCGCGACTTTATACCAGCCGGTGCCCTCAGCGTCGGTGGTCGCGCCGATCACGTGGAACATCGTCCCGCCGTAGAAGCGGTATTGCTTCGCGGCCTGCACGCTCGGCTCGACGCGCGCCTCGGTGTACACCTGTGAAATTTCGCCCCAGAAACCCCATTCGCCGATGTCCGCGATGAAGGGTTGTGGCGGATAGATGCGCATCGGCAGCACCCACGCGGAGTGAACATAGCCCAGGTCGGTCTCGTACCACAAATCATTGTGGCGGCTGAACGGGGCGCGCACTTCACCCAAAATGCGGCAGGCCTGGTCGCGCGCCAGGGTGTGCAGCTTTTTGGAGGTGATGTCGGGTTTTTCGTAGAAGGTGAGGGCATGGATGGCGCGGCCCATCAGAACGTAAGTGTTGGGATCCGCCGCCTGGGGTATCATTCGCGCCGTAGGATATTGAGCGCGGGCATGCCACACCGGCGCGAGTGTCGCCGCAGCGGCGGCGCCGACGATGAGCTTCAGAAGCTGACGGCGGGTGAGTGTATGAGACATCAAGGCTAGGGAAGCTCCGGGTAATCTGCGAGTGCGGCGTAGGCGATGCCCACCATCGAGGGGCCGGTATGTGCGCCCAGCACCGGCGACATGGTGCCCATCGGCATCCACGTACACTTGAACGTCTTATCCGCTTCCGCGCGCAAGAACGCCGCGCCTTCAGGGTTAAGCGCGTGGATGATCTGTACGCGCAGCGGCGTACCGGGCGGGTGCTTTTGGGTCATCAGATTGACCAGCCCCTTGAGGGCGCCGTCAAATGTGCGCGCCATGCCGAGTTGCTCATACATACCGGTATCCTTCGCCACGCCGATCATCGGTTTGATCTTGAGCACCGAAGCGATCAATCCCTTCATGTGGCTGATGCGTCCACCGTGAATCAGATACTTGAGGTCTTCCAGCGTGTAGATACTGTTGCTCACCTCCCCGATGCGCTGCAACAAAGCCACGATGCGCTCTTTTGGCCAGCCGGCTTTGATGGCGCGGGCCGCCGCCGCGACCTGCCATCCGAGCACGGCGGAGAGTGTTTTGGAGTCCACTATCGTGACATTGGCCTCCGGCACCATCTCCGCACCGGCCTGCGCCGCGTTGACCGTGCCGCTCAACCCCGATGACATCTGGATAGACAGAATGTCCGGGTCGGTACGCGCCAACTCCCGGTAAACAGCAGCAAAATCACCTGCCGAGGGTTGGGAGGTTATCGGGAATCCTCCGGTGTCTTTGAGCAATTGATAGAGTTCGGCAGATTGAATATCCAGGCCGCTGCGGTAGGTTTTCCCTTCGAGGGTAATAGTGTGACGCACGATATGGATTTCTACGTCGGGCATCTCCTCCGGCGGCAAATACAAATCCATCCCGCTGTCGGTAACAATTTGCATTTTCCCCTCCTCACAAAAATAACCGCTAATCTCGCGGATCTGCGCGAATCTTTCTTAAAAATCAGCGGAAATTCGCGTGATTCGCGGTTAGAATTTTCATCCAACCGCCGGTCAACCGCAGGTTAATGTGGAATTCCTGAGCAATGATGGCCTTCGCCGGCGGATGGAGAATGAAAATCTGCTCAATCTGCTGATAAACTCTCTGTGCTCTTCGCGGTCAATTACCGCTATTATACGCGGATCTCACCCTCGCGTTTTCCAAAGTTGATCTTGACCCCCGGCATCAGGGTCATGCTGCGTCCATACTCCACATCTTTGACCGTCCCATCATCGAGGGTGATGACCCATTTTTCGATGCTGAGGTTCTTTAGTCCCCAAATCTGTGGATTTTGAGGATGACGTGTGACTTCGGCGACCGGTGCGGAGAAGTCATACATCCGGCCGGGATCCACATGATGCGGATAGAGCCGGGTATCATAGTTCAGCATGATGATCGCATCGCCGATACGCAGGCGCGGAGGGAGCACCAGCTCGCTGCCGCATGACCAGCACGTCCCCGGCTTGCCGCCGGATGCCTTCAGAGCCGCGATGTCATAGAAATTCTCGACGCTGCACTGTGGACAATAGATGATGGTGTCGCGCAGTTGCACCAGGGCTTTGCGCCACGCGCTTTCGCGCACGCGCCCGTTATAAGCATCCTTGATGCCGGTGGTGAACGCCTGGATGAACAGATCGCGGATAAACTGAGGGTAGAGCGGCCAGTACGCCTGCACGCTGACGTGATACCCCGGCATCGGGCGGTTGGTCGCATCATTGGGATCAAAGATGAAGACGGGGTCGGTTCCATAAAGCCGCAGTTCGGTGGTCTTATCGAACACAGGGATGTTGATGGCCCGCTCTCCTTCCAGCGGATGGTGCACCATCAGCATGTAGAATAAGACCGTTGCCAGGGTGTACAGGTCCGTCTGCACGCCGGGTGACGCTTCACCGCGCACCAGTTCGGGCGCCAGGAAACGCGGTGAGCCGGTCGGCGCGCCGTTTCCGGCGACCACAACGTTATCGGTGTAGTTAAAGAGCACCTCACCCGTGTCGGGGTCGAAGAAGATGTTGCGCGGTGAGAAATCCCGGAAACACAGGCCCTTCAGGTGCAACGCGGTAAAGCCATCCACGACGCCGAGCAGCGCGGTCGTGAGGGTGCGGAATGTCGGCTCCACCCAACGCTTGACGAGATCCTCAATGTTCTTGAAGCGCGGGTCACGCGGCGCGGTAAGGTAGCCGAAGCCGGGAACATCTGCCGATTCGACGAGCGTTGTCGGCCAGAGGAAATTCGCCGTGGGCGGGCCTTGCTGGATCAAGGCTTCCAGGGCTGCGCGCTTTTCGGGTGTAGCCGTGGCCGGGAACAGCCAGCTCAACATCACAGATTGACCGTCAACGGTAGCGGGGTATGTGTCGAAATGTCCTTCAGTGCTGAGGAACTGTTCGACGGTGTAGGTGGTGGTCAATGTCCCGGCGCGGCGGTCAGGCACGGTAAAGAAGGTGAAGATGCTCGGCGTGGGCGCAGGTTGTGGTGTCACAGCGGGCGCCGGCGCAGGTGCAGGGGCTGTAACAGGTGGCGGCGTTGGCTGTGGCGCAGGTTGCGGCTGGGGTTGTGGCTGCGTCGGGGCCGGTGCAACGGCGGGCTGGGCAGCCGGCGGTGGAGGTGCGACAGGGGGCTGCGCAGGTTGCGGGTGCGGTGCGGGTTGTGGCTGCGGCTGTGGCGCGGGCGTGGCGGGACGTGGCGCGGGCGCGCCTGTGGCTTGCTGTTGTTGCGCTGCGATTTGCCGTTCGATGACCTCGAGTGCCTTGAGCGCGATGGGGTTATCCGGTTCCATCGAAAGCCACTGGTTGATTGCCATCTTGGCAGCTTGCAATTTGCCGGCCTTCAGGGCGGCATCGGCTTTAGCGCGCAGTTGATCGGCCATTGCCGACAGTTTCGCGCCGGCGCTGAGCGGGGTTTCGAGTGCCTTCAGCGCGTTCCAGAATGATATAGCATCGGGATAGCGGGTGGTCGGATCCCAGGCCAGTGCCTTTCCCAACACGCCGACTATCCCCGATGGCACATCGCTCGGCCAGGTGGCCGGGAATTGTGGCCCTTGCGCGTGCGCGTGCATCGCCTGCATCACGCTATCGCCGTTGAAGAGCCGTTGGCCGGTCAGCATCTCATACGTGATGCAGCCTAGCGCGTAGATGTCGGCGGGACTTTCGGCGGGCTCCGTTTCCCATACCTCCGGCGCGATGTACGGCAGTGTGCCGACAATGCCGCCTTCGATGCGCCCCAGCGCCACACTGTTGGCCGCCATCAGGCGTGTCAGGCCGAAGTCCATCAACAACGGGCCGCCGGGCATGTCAATGAGGATGTTCGACGGTTTGAGGTCGCCGTGCGCGAGACCCTGCGCATGGGCGTAGTCCAGTGCCTCGCAGATGGGCTTCAGGAAGTTCATTGCCTTGTCCCACGGCACCCGTTGACCCAGGTGTGAAGCAATCGCCTGAGCCAGGCTCCCATCCTCGGCCAGCTCCATCACCACGAAGAGGTCGGTTTCCGTCTCCACAATATCGAAGATGGGGACAATGTGGGGGTGTTGCAAGCGCGCGGCGGTTTGCAAGTTATGGCGTAGTCTGGCCACCCAGGGTTCATCCTGAAGCAGCAGCGGGTCGAAGAATTTGACGGCGACCAGACGCCCGACCGTCGGATCCTCGGCGCGATAGACGGTGGCAAAACGGCCCTTTCCCAAAATCCCCAGGGCGCGATATTTCCCCAAATCTGGAAGCGTAACGTTTGTGTTCATAACACCCCTTTCGTTGCAAATTTGTTAATGGGAAATTGGAAATGGGAAATTGGGAATGAGCGATGGGTGAAAAATCAACGGACTTCCAATCTCCAAATTTCCAATCTTCTAAATGCGTATTTCGCCTTCTTTCTTGCCAAAATTGATTTTTGTGCCGACGGCCAGACGCACGTTGCGGCCCGGTTCTACATCGAGAATCTCCCCATCCGCCGTGGTGATGACCCACTTCTCATCGGTGAGGTTACGCAGTCCCCAGATTGTTGGGTCGGTGGGGTGTTGGTTGACCTCGGCCACGGGTTTGGAGAAGTCGTACAGGCGGCTGTTGTCAATGTGATGGGGATAGAGTTTGGTATCCCAGTTCAGCATGACGATGGCGTCTTCGATGCGGATGCGCGGCGGTAGGATCAGCGCAGCGTTGCACGACCAGCAGGTGCCGGGGTTGCCACCGGAGGCTTTGAGTTTTTCGGCACTGTAGAAGTTCTCCAGGCCGCATTTGGGACAGTAGATGATGGCATCACGCATACGCACCATCGCGGCACGCCATTCGCTCTCACGGACGCGGGCCAGGGGATCCCGGAGGCCCTTCGTAAATGCTTTGGTGAAGAGGTCACGGATGAATTGCGGATACAGCGGCCAGAAGGCGATCACGTTGTCGTGAAAGCCCGGCACCGGTCGGTTGCTGTCGTCGTCGGGGTCGTAGATGAACAGCGGATCGGTCCCGTAGAGTTTGTTCATGGCCGGCAGATCAAGGCATTTGATGCTGCTCTCGCGCTTGCCTTCCAGGGGATGGTGCACCATCAACATATAGAACAACAGCACGGCCAGCGAGTAAAGGTCCGTTTGCATGCTGGGACGCGCTTCGCCGCGCACAATTTCCGGCGCCATAAAGCGCGGGGTGCCCAAGACACCGCCTTCTGTCTCGCCGTCTACGGCGACGTTGTCGTTGTCGCAGATCAACGCTTCGCCGGTGTTCGGCTCGAAAAACACGTTGCCAAACGAGATGTCGCGGTAACACAGACCCATCGCATGCAGCTCGAGGAAGCTGTCGGCCAGCTCCAGGCCGGCGGTTGCCAGAGCGCGGAAAGTCGGCTCGGCTTGCCGTTTCATCAAATCCACAATGCTCTTGTACTGTGGCCCCCGCAACGGCATGATGTAGCCAAAGCCGGGCACTTCCGGCGATTCGGTCAACTCCATTGGCCAGAGAAATTTAGCGGTCGGGGGACCTTTTTTGATGAGGACTTCCAGTGCCGCGCGTTGTTGTCTGGTCGCCTGCGCCGGGAAATACCACTTAAGCGCTACCTTCTGCCCACCCAGATCGGCCCGATAGACTTCACCCTGTCCGCCGCCGCCCAAAAACTTCTCGGCCGTGCATGGCATACGCGATGTGACGGTTTGAACTGTCTGCCCTTCTTTCAGAATATGCATTGTGTGCCTCCTGCGTGATCCGTGATGTGGAATAGCTTTATTATAGCGCAAACCTCACGTTTCACGTTTTACACTTCACGCCAGCCAGGCCGGATCGGCGCGGAAAGCCGTCATCATGGATGCTTTGCGGGCTTCGGGCAACCATGCGGCGCGAATCCCGTTCAGGATCAGGGTCCGAATGTCCTCATGCGAGAAGCCAAGCCGTTGTTCCAAAAGGGCAAATTCTTCTGCCAGGGAATTGCCGAACATTTTAGGATCATCCGTATTTATGGTTACGAGAATTCCCCGCTCAAAGTAGCGACGCACCGGATGTTCATCCAAAGAGGCGACGACGCCCGTGCAGACGTTGGAAAGCGGGCACATTTCCAGGGGGATGGCGTGCTCGGCGAGATAGTCAAGCAGTGCCGGGTCTTCCTCTGCACGCACACCATGCCCGATGCGCTCGACGTGCAGCGCGTTGAGCGCGCCCCAGATGCTTGCAGCGCCGGCGGCTTCACCGGCATGCGCGGTGGTGTGGAATCCGAGTTCACGGGCTTGCGCGTACACATCCGCGAACGGCTCCGGTGGGTAGCGTTGTTCCGAGCCCCCGATGCCGATGCCGATCACGCCCAACTCGCGCACTTCATGGACGGCGGCGAGGGTGTGCGCTGCGCGTTCCGGTCCGAAATCGCGGTCCAGGTCGGCGATGAGCGCCACCTCGATTTCCGGCACACGCGCCAGGCCGGTGCGGATGGCTTCGGTCAACGGTTGCACCTGCAGGCCGTGGACGGCAAAATCTACCGGCGAGTAAAAGATTTCAGCGTAGCGGATATGCTGGCCGGCCAGGTCCCGCGCGACCGCTTCGGCGATGAAGGTGAAATCTTCGTATTCACGCAAGAAGCGGTTCTTCCAGATCCACGTCTCGATGAAGTGGGGAAAATCACGGAAGACAAACCGCTGCTGCAATGCCGTCAAGTCGGGCAGCGTGGGATCACCGCCGTATTTTTGTACGAGATCCCATAACGCCGGATAGGGAATCGCACCCTCAAGGTGGAGGTGTAGTTCAATTTTAGGGATACGTTCAAACCAGTTCATCAGTAAGGCTCCTTTGCAGATCGTTTGAACGTTGAAATGTTGCAATGTTTGAACGTTCAAACAGGTTAAGCAATAACTTGTGCTTCAAATAAAAAACTCGTTAGAATCCGTTGATATTTTCAATGCACAATTTTCAGGCCGGGGCGGGTGAGGGCGGCCAGGACGGCAGCGGTGATGGCCTCACAGCCGGTCACATCCAACAGGCGCAGTGAGGGCAGCTCGGCCAGAGACGCCAGCCCCGCATCGGTGATGGGTGTGCCGCCGAGATAGAGATGGGTGAGCCGGGGCAGTGCTCGCAGGTGTTCCAGGGTACCGTCTTTAAGCGGCGTCCCTTCCAGGTCCAAATCGCTCAGACGCGCCAATCCTTCCAGATGGGCCAACCCCGCGCCGCTGATGGCGGTGTGTGACAGGTCCAGGCGTGTCAGATCCATAAACGCACGCACGTGAGCCAGCCCCGCGTCGGTGATGCGTGTCCCGGCAAGCGCCAGGTCCATCAGGCCGGTGAGATGCCCCAGACGCGCCACCCCCTCGTCGGTGAGGTGCGTCCAGCTTAGATCGAGGTGCGTCAGGCCGATGAGAGGATGCAGGTAAACGATGCCCGCGTCGGTGATGCCGGTATCCTCAAGGTTCAGCGCCGTCAAACCGCCGAGCGCGCGCACGTGCACCAGTCCTGCATCGGTGATCTGCCCACACGCGCCCAGGTTCAGGTCGGCAAGATGCTTGAGTGCGCGCAGATGCGCCAGGCCGCCATTCGTGAGCCGCACACAATGAAACAGGTTCAATTGCGCCAGATGGGTCAATCCGCTCAGGGCGCTCAAGCCGGCACCGGTGATGGGGGTGTCGCCGAGGTTCAGCGCCGTCAGTTCGATGAGATCAGCCAGTGCGGCCAGACCTTCATCCGTGATTTGTGTGCTTGCCAGGCTCAAGGCACGCAGACCGGCAAGGTTACGCAGATGGAGCGTCCCCGCGTCGGTGATCCGCGTGCAACGTCCCAGGTTCAACGTATGCAGCCGGGGCAGTGCGGTCAGATATGCTACGCCCGAATCGGTAATGGAGTCGCACCACCACAAATTAAGCTCGGTCAAATCCTCAAGAATTTGGAGCAGCGCCAGTCCCGCATCGGTAATGGCGGTGCGCGAAAGGTCGAGGCTCAGCAGGCCGACGAGATCACACACGTGTGCCAGTCCCACGTCGGTGATCGGGCTATGTTGCAAGTCCAACTCCTGAACAGGGCCGAAGGCGCGCATATCCTGCGCCAGGGTGCGCAATGCAGTATCGTCGAGATAGGCACTCAATCGCACTTCGTCATCGGGCGACACTTCGACGCTGCCCGGTGTTGCACCGAGTTCGCGCCATGTGCGGTCGCCTGTCAGGCTTGAGCGTCCCAGAACCGCCACCGGCAATGTGGATGTGAAAGTACGGGGTTGGGCTGTGGTGATCGTCATGCCCAACGCTTCAGCACACGCTTCAACGGCCCAACGTGCGGCCTCTTCCGGCAGAAAGTAAGCATCCTGCAATCGTCGTATCAGCCGTCCGAAAAGGATTGGTTGCGGGATGCCCGGCGAAGCGTTCTGCAAATCGGCGGGGATGTGCTCCTGTACCGCCATCACCAGCAGGTTGATCTCACCCTTATACGCACCACACAAATCCAACAGCAGCGCCCGGCAGCGGCGGGGGTCCTCCAGGATGGAAGTCCCGTCCTGCCTGACGATTTCCCGGAGCTTGTGGCGCGGTATGGATTGCACGATAAAACCTCAAGGAATGTCAGACTCCTGCATGACTGATGCCTAAGACTAATACAGGGATATCAATATCTGCAATCCCGCGTGCCTCAAGATCCCACACAATTTGCTCAAAATAAGAAACGCCGGTAGACATCTCATCTGCAAATTCTTTGACCGGCACAATCTCGATACCAACGTCAATGATGTTATGGTTATGGAAGATAGTCATTTTGGCACAAACGTTATAAACCATGAAAGCATATTTCCCGAACTGTACTTCGACGCCCACATGGTCTCTCCTCTTCAAGTAGACGTTGTTGTGCTGCCTCTTTCCATTCTCTGGGGACCTGAGCTATTTTTTCTTGTCCTGTGGGCTGGTAGACAGGTTTAGCCAATGGACGATAAGGTAACACTCCATTGAAATATGCGAGGAGGCGTTCACGGGCGATGTCAACATATTTACCTTCTTGTTCACTTCCCATCACGCGGCGATTGTGCATAATGCCTGCAATCAACGAGGTTCCAACACCTGCGTAGGGATCAAACACCCAGTCTCCCTCGTTGGTTAGAGCAAGGACACATCGTTCAATCAACGCAATCGGATATTGACATGGGTGGATAGTTTTTTCGGGATGGTTTGATTTCACATTCGGAATATCCCAGAAAGCAGCTTCCCACTCCTGAGCCAAGAATTCCCAAACATCAGAAGGATTCTTGCCTAAGGGATTACCGGACAATTCTCCCTTTTTGGGTCCTTTATAATGCCGTTTACCCGGATATTTGGAGGGCACGCGGACGGCGTCCAGGTTGAAAATATAGTGATCACTTTTAGTGAACCATAGGATTGTCTCGTAACGGCCCGAAAAACGTTTGGAGGCATGTAATCCGTGTTCGAAATGCCAGACAATGCGATTTCTTAACCGTAGACCGAGCTTCTTAAAAATACCATAATAGAGAATGTCCAACGGGTATACCTCACCCTCATCAACGAAGTTGCCTACTTGCCAGCAAATACTTCCATCGTTGCTGAGCACACGGTATAACTCGGTGATGACTTGAGCTTGCATATCCAGATATTTCCCGATAGAAACACGGTCTTCATATTCTTTCCCTAAATTATAGGGTGGAGAGGTGACAATTAAGCTGACGGAGTTATCGGGGATCGTGGTCACAAAATCACTTACATCACCATGATAAAGCACAATGTCCGCTTCGGGATCAAAATGGTCTTGAATTTTCTTGGGAACAGTAAATATGGGCAAATTCATAGGAGCAACCACCTTGTTTATGACCACGTCATTATTTCAGTTCATAATATACAACCCGGGTCGTGTGATCCGGGTGATGCCACGCTGGGTGATGTGTTTGCATCCGCCGACGTTGAGATAGGCCAGGTTTTTCAGGCGGCTTAAGTTCAGCAGGCCTTTGTCGGTAACATGCTCGCACCACGAGAGGTCAAGGTAGACCAGACTCATGATGTCACCGATGTGCTGCAAACCGGCATCGGTGATGGCCGTCCGCGAGAGGTTCAGCGTTGAAAGGCGGGGTAGATCACACAACGCGGTGATGGCTTTGTCGTCAATCTGTCCATTCCGGGATAGATCAAGGTAGGTCAGGTTGGTAAGGGTGCGCAGGTAAACCACACCCTGTTTGGTGATCCGTGGGCAGCGCGAGAGATCGAGCTTGGTCAACGCACTCAAGGCCCCGATTTGCCGCAAACCATCGTCATCAAGCTGAGTCGCGCCGGCCAGGTCCAGGGTTGCCAGATACCGCAGGGGCTGCAAAGCGGTAAGCCCGGCGCCTTTGATGTGTTTACACTCACGCAGTTCCAACGTGACCAGTTTCTTCAAATCGCCGATGTATTGTAAAGCAGGATCGGAGATACTCGACCAGGGCAGGCTCAATGTGGTCAGATCATGCAGCAGGCGTAAATAAGCCGTGCCGGTATCGGAAATGCCGGTGCTCCACGCAAAGATGAAAGTTGTCAGGTGCGGCAGGTAAACCAGTTGCGCCATCCCGGCGTTGGTCACACGCTCGGCGTTATCCACTTCCAGATAGGTCAATTCCGGGAAGGCGCGCAAGGCTCCCATCCCCTTGTCTTTAATCCTGCCATTCAAATCCAGCGAGACCACGTCCACCGGGCTTTGCAGTTCGTTGATCCAGGTATCAAGTTCGTCCTCCGTGAAGTTGAAGAAGCGCAATCCCAACACGTGATCGGGGGGGACTTCGATGCTGCCCGGGGTGACGCCGAGCTTTTGCCATTTTCCATCCGCCGGACGACGCGGGCGACTGTAGACTTCGATGGTATGCCGTGATACAAAGACGGACTTTGTCGGCGTGGCGGGTAGCGGTGGTTTGGGCTGCGGTTCGCGTTTGGCAGGTTGGGATTCAGGAAGCGGCGGCGGTTGTGGTTGAGGCTCGCGTTTGGCCGGCTGTGGTGTGGAAGGCGTCTGGGCGGGGCGTTCCTCCGGTTCCGGGATGGGGATAGGGGGCGGTGTGATCGCTTCGCCGTCGCTCAGGCGCAAGGCATAGATCCAGGCTTCCACGGCCCAACGCGCTGCGTCTTCAGCAAGCGCGCGATTTTCCACCAGGCGGCGGGTGAGTTGCGCCGTCAACACCGGCAGTGGGAGATTGCTCTTGCTATCCCGCAGGTCGTTGGCGACACGCTCTTCTTGAGCAACATTCAGCACAAAGATTTCACGGCGGTGCTGTCCACAGTAATCCAGGAGCAACGCTTTGCAGCGTCGGGGATCATCCACGACGCTGCGACCATACGTATCCACGATTTCGCGGAGTTTTTGCCGGGCTTCGTCGTTCACAGTTCAAATCGGTCAGTTTTCTGGCTTTTGCTTCCAGTGTCGCTGGACACGTCTAAAGAAAAAATAGCCACTTAAACATGTTGCGTGCCGGATTGCGCGTGAACGATCCACGCACGATACAGCACGCAACACACAGAGATGTCTCCTCAGTCACCGTAAAAGATGTTCGGCAGTTTTTTACTCGGTTCGCGCGGGCTTTCTTCGTTCTTGATGAGTTCAAGTTTGGGCCTGGGTGGCACTTCAGACGGCGAAGCTGCCGGGGCCGGCTTTTCTGTCTCGGATGGCACCACCGTCTGTGACGATTTTTCCGCTTCTTCTCGGAGTACCTCAGCCGGCGTTTCCTGAGCGCCGGGGGAAATTTCGGTCTGGGTTTCCACGGGTGCAGGCGGCTCAGGAGCCTTCTCCGTCACCGGCGGAACTTTTTCCGGCGCAGGCAGTTCTTTTTCCGGCGGTTTTGCAGTTGCGGGTGTTTGCGGTGGCGTCGTTTTGCGCCTGCGGGGCGCGGCGCGCGGTGGTTTGGGCGTGACGGCCGGTGGCGCCGGTTTGGCCGAGGGCAGGATTTCCATCGGGAAGACCAGACCTAGGGTGATGTCGTCGCCACTGCCGGCCTTTGAGGCTTCCGTCAGCCAGGCTTCAAGGTTCTGCTCGACGGCCTCAAGGCCATCGGTGCGCAAGATGTCCAGGATGTCGCTGCCCACCTTGATAAAGGCCGCTTCGTTGACAAACGAGTTGGCATACCCATCGCTCGACAATAAAATCAGCGCCGGGTGGGGGCCGTAAAGGGCCTGGAATTTGATCTGCACTTCGCGCCAGGCATCGGTCATGCACAGCGACGTTGTTTCGTTTGCCATAAGGCGCGGGTCGTGCGGCATGGGGCGCGTCACCTCACCGTTTTCGGTCACGGTCAGAATATCGCCATCGCCGAGTTGCAGGTACAGGATAAAGCCGGGGGTAACCAGAACACTCAACAGCGTCGCGCCATAGGCGATATGCGGGTCCTTTTCGATGGCCCGCCGCGCTTTGGGGTCACGGCGCTTTTCCAGGGCTTCCAGTTCCTCCGGGGTGATCGGATTGGCTTTGAGATGTTGGGCGACAGCTTCACGCCAACGGCGGGTGATCTCGCCGGGGAGTCGCTCTTCGGCGGTGCGTTTGATCGCCGTGAGCCGTGTCGGATCGGGTGGGCCGGCCGACAACAGCTCACGCATCAGGCCCGTCGTCACCTCAACGGCGAAGCGGGCGCCCACATCGCTGCGGAAATTTCGCGGACTGCCGTGCCCGTCTGAAACCGAAAGGATCAGGGGCGGACCGACGCCGGAATCCGGGAACCATTGAATCGCGTCCTGATTGGGAATCCCGGCCCGCACGTGCGCAGCCCCCTGAACCGACCGCCCGAGCACACGCCAGACGCCGGTGGGCCACTGCGGTATTGTTCCCATAGTGGCTCCTTACGGTTTACCAGACGTCATCCGCAGTGATATTGGCATCATCAACGGGCGGGGGTACCGCAGGAATAGGGATGTTGGTCGCTGCCGTCGCCGTGACCGGTTGCGCTGGCGGGGCCTGGTCTACCGTTGTCGGGGCTTGACCGGCCGGTGTTGGCGCCACGGTGGGAATGGGGGGCGGGGTGGCCGCGCCGGCAGGCGTTGCCGCAGCGGCCTGGCTCGCCGGCGATGAAGCCGATTTCAGCACGGCGGTAGACACCCACTTGATGTAGTTGACGAGTGCCTCGGGGTTGTTGGCCTGCAAAGGCTTGATCTCATTGTGACCGATGAACTTTTGCAGGACGCTGTGATCCGCATCTTTGCCGATGGCGATGGCAATGCGCACGGCCTTTCGACCCCACGGCTCATCCATCAACTTTTGCAGGCCCTTCTCGAAGCTATCGGTCGGCTGTCCATCCGAGATCAACACCAGCACCGGCGGCAGTGCGCGATCGGTCATCGGGGGGATCTTGAGCTGGTCGGCTACCATTGAAAGGGCTTTGCCCATGTCGGTGACACCATCGGCCTTCAAATCCACCCACTTGAAATCTTCCACCGGCGTAGGTTGGGAGATGTGCCACTGCGCGCCGCTGGAGAACTTGATAGCCCGCACTAGCACTTGCGCGTTGGGGTTCTCGGCAGCGACTTTTTGCATGTGGGGAATCGCTTCCCGAATTGCCATATTGAGGGCCTGAATTTTCCCGTCATCCTTCATCGAGCCGGACGCATCCGCGATCCAGATGAAATGCAACGGGCGGGTTGCCAACTGACCACCAGGTCTTTTACTCATGACTACCTCCTTAAGAATCCTTACTCTTTGGTATAACGCTCGAAGCGTGTTGGCACGCGACAGGCAATGTCCCCGGCAGGAAAGGTCGCGGCTAACGTTAAATACGCAAAAGTGCGGCCTGAGTTGTACAAACGCCACACTTTTGTACCGAAAATCAGAAACCTACCCCTTTTCAATTCTACTGCTAAAATGAGGCTTTGCAATAGAAGATTTGAGCTTTGACCTTACCGTAACACTCCGCCGCTGTAGTGTAGCTGATACACCGCCACACCCCGATAATTGATGGCTTCCACGCCCCAGAAACGCTCGAGTTCCCCATGAATCTCGTTGGTATAGACGAAATCCTCTTGTTTGAACACCGCCGGCCCGCGATAGGGATGTTCTACCGGCGGATGTCGTAACGCGGCCTGTAGAAAGGCGTAAGCCTGCTGAATGTCCAGGAGCGTGGTCACATGTTTGAGCCTCCCGCCGGCATAGACCATAGACCACACCGGCATTGTGTCATAGTACACCGTTTCCTGCCCGGCGAAATAGTCACCGCCAAAATAGATGTCGCGGTACAGCAGACGACCCTCACGATATTCCAGTTGGTGCGAACCGGGCAGCAGGGGGGACACCGCTGCACCTGCTCCGCCTTGTGCAGCGTAGGTATTCTGTTTTGCCGTGATCAGGAAAGCGACAAAGAGTTCGCGGCTTACAGGGACATCAAACGTTGACATTATTGACCTCCTTATAAGAATTCGTTGAAACGTTTGAGTGTTATTTTCATCCAACGCCAGAACACTACAGGTTCACGATGGCATTTTCTTAAGTTCGTAATTCGCGATTCGTAAACAGTTACAACGTGCGCAAATAGCGGAAGCTCAAAATGATGACGAGGAGAAAAGCCAGCATAAAGATAATACCACAAGTGGCAGCATAAGCATTGAGATTTGTGCGAAGGTTGGGAACAAAGTAGAGAACAAATGAGACAACAGTATGCAAGCCACCCAAAAAGAGCAGCCATTTCGCCATATACGCATTGCTTTCGTACCAGATATGTTCATCACTGAGAGTTTTGCGCACGCGCAGGCCGTACCAATAGTTCGGCTTGATCCGTCGCAACAACAACGGGATAGACAATCCCACAAGCAGCAGGCCGGTGCAGACAAAGAACAACATAAAACCTACGGGCACCGATTCAACCATTGGACAACCTCCTTTTTTCACAACAACAGCCCTTCGATCTCCCACAGGTTGAACTCGCGGTGGCCGTTGATTTCCGCCTTTGTGAGCTTGCCGGAGGCAACGGCGAGGATTTCGTCGAAGATCGCCTGCCCCATCTCCGGCAAGGTGCGCGTGCCGCTGATGACAGCTCCGGCGTTCACATCCATATCGCCAGACATTCGCGCGTAAAGCGCGTCGTTGGAGGCGATTTTGATGACCGGCGCAATCGCATTGCCGAACACCGAACCGCGTCCCGTGGTGAAGCACACAAGCTGGCAGCCCGCGCCGACTAACCCGGTTACAGACGGCGGATCGTAGCCCGGCGTGTTGAGCATATAAATGCCGCTGTCTGCGTGATCCCACACCCAACCGCCGTAATTGAGCACCCCCACGACCGGCGCACTGCCACTCTTGGCAAGCGCCCCCAACGATTTGATGGTGATGTTGAGCAGGCCGCCTTCGCGGTTGCCGGGACTGGGATTCTCGGTCATGCTATGCCCTCCGCGCGCGGCGGCATGCGCGCGGTACCATTCGAGCAACGCCAGGATACCGGCAGCGACCTCGCGGTTCACGGCGCGTTGCGCGAAGAGGTGCTCCGCGCCGAAAAATTCCGGCACTTCCGAGATGACACTCCGTCCCCCACATCGCACCAGCAGGTCACTTGCCTGTCCCAGGGCGGGGTTCGCCGAAAGGCCGCTGAAAGCGTCACTGCCGCCACATTCGAGGCCCAGGGCCAGCGCACTCAAGGGGGCCGGTCGGCGGGACGTTTGATTGGCTTCGGCCAGGAGTTCCGGCAAAAGCGCCAATCCACGCGCGATGGTCGCCTGCGAGCCGCCATCTTCCTGGATGCTGAGCCGCAACACCGGCTTTCCATAACGCGCCGTCAAGCCATCGGTGCCGAAGTAAGCATCGAAGGTCGCCAGGTTGGTTTTCTCACAACCGAGTTCAATGAGCAGGGCCGCGCCGATGTTGGGATGGCCAATGTGCTGTGCCAGAATCCGCAATGTGTTTTCCAGAGTGCCCCGCTCGCGCGCACCGGCCTGCGGATAGGGACATCCGCAGCCGCCCGTGTGAGGAATTGCCGTGACGCCGTCCACGTTGGGATAACGCTCGCGGGTATACAGTCCCTGCATTTCGGCGCGCGCGGCAATCTGCGCTGCTTCGTGGCTGGAACACATGCTCATCGGCACGATAAGCACCCAGTTGCGCACCCCTACCTGTCCATCGGGACGATAAAAACCCTGAAATGTGGGCAGCGTGCCTTCCCACGGGGGTAAGTGCGATGGTTGCAACGTCAGGCTATCGGCATCCACCTGCGGGACGATGTTTTCCACCGTCTCGTCGTTCACCGGATCGCCCGGCGCAAGCCCCTTCGAGCGGGCGAACGGCTGCCCATACTGGCACACCCACGCGCCGGCCGGGATGGGGTAGAGCGCGAAACGATGTCCAGGGGGGATGTCAGCACGCACGGCGATCTTCTGTCCCTGCCAGAGGATGACGGTACCTGCCGGAATGTGAGACCTGGCAACGGCGACATTATCGCGTTGGGGGGTGACGACGATAGCGAGTTGCGAGAGGTCCTCCAGCCGGGTTCCCTCAACGATGTAGCGGTCATGTTCGACCGATAAATCACCAGGGCTATCGGTTCCGTCGCCAAGCGGCCCAATAAGCTGCATTGTGGGGTCATCGTCTGGCAGAAGCATTGCGCGTGACAAAGCGTCGCCGTCCATCGGACTCACTGCCCGTAGACGTGGGTATAGCGATAATGCAATTTGGCGACGTCGTCCGGCGCAATCTCCTCAGGCTGGCCGATTTGCAACGCCAGCCACACCGTCTTGGCGACATCCTCCGTCATCACGGCGGCTTTGACGGCAGCCGTGGCATCGCGCCCAATGGTGAAGACGCCGTGGTTCTTCAGCAGCACCGCGCACGACGAGCCGATGCTCTCCACCACCACCTTGCCGATGGCCTCGCTGCCGATCAACGCGAATCCACCACACGGAATCGGCCCACCGAACTCGTCCGCCATCGCCGTCAGAACGACGGGAATCGGCTTGCCCACGGCGGCGAAGGCCGTGGCATACGGCGAGTGCGTGTGGACGATGCCGCCGACATCAGGCCGATGACGGTAGATGTAAAGGTGGCTTGCCGTGTCGGAGGATGGCTTCAGGTCGCCTTCGATGATCGCGCCATCCAGATTGACGATGACCATGTGTTCTGGACGCAAGTCCTCGTAGCGCACACCGGAGGGTTTGATGACCACGTACCCCGTCTCGGGGTCGCGCGCGCTCACATTGCCGCCCGTCCACTTCACCAGGTCATTTTTGGGGAGTTCCATGTGCAGTGCACAGAGTTGTTCACGTAAAGGTTGTAGTAGCATCGTATGGTCCTCACATTGTTATTGAGATATTATGAAACGGGATTGCGGGGTCATTCTGAAATTTTAATCAACTTTTCTCTCTCTTCAAGTAAACGTAACTGAAGGACTAAGGGAATCCCCGCATTATTTTCTGGAGCCTCTATCGTATCCAGGATTTGTGCGGCCGCTTCCTCTTTAAGCCGTTGAATCGCTATATGGTAATATTTTTCCTGATTATCCACCAAAATGCAATCGCGTCCTAAAGACAATGCGGCGATAGCGGTTGTACCGCTTCCGGCAAAGGGGTCCAGGACCATGCCGTTTTCTGGACAAAGTAGCTTTATGAAAAACTCTGGCAAAGCTGCCGGATAAACAGCAGGATGTGCCTTGTTTTTCCCTACTACGGCACAAGTCAAAACATTACTCGGTAAAACTTTATCTTTCCCCACCCAACGTGAGAGATCTCGGCCAAAACCGCTTTGATTGATCGAATTGTGACGACTGAGATCGTTTTCACTCAAGCTACTCAAGCGTGTTTCGGCCCATTCACCAATGGGTTTTTTAACTCCCTCATGGTTGAAAAAGATTTTTTTCTGTTTTGCCAGGTGAAAACAGTATTCCCATCCATCGCTCAAGCGTGTCGGCCAGTACCCCGGCATTGGATTGGGTTTATGCCAGATGTAGTCATCTATTGCCAACCAGCCACGTTCACAAAGCGCCTCAATCGTATGCCAGACATAGCGATGGCGAACGCCATCTACTACCTTATCTTTGATGTTGATGACCAGACTCCCTGTTGGTTTCAAAACATCCCAGAAAACTTGATGAAAAGTCAAAAACCAATCGGCAAAGTCATCTGGATGGACGCCACCGTAATGCCTGCGGCGCGCGTCAGCATACGGCGGCGATGTAACAATGAGGTCAACCTGCCCTTTGAAAGCTTTTAGTTCCTCGCGGCTATCGCCCAAAATCACTGTACAATGGGCTATGCGTTGATGCCCGTGGCCTGACTTCACTAAAACGGTTTGCATGATGTCATCCTATTAAGTAGAATCCATCACTTGCAGAAGAATTGGATTAACTTGTATGGATCATCGAAATAACCTTCATCGTTCACTAAACCTGCCTTACGACATTCAAGTCCAAAAGATTCCAAAACCTCATCCGGTGCCTGAATTTGCGAAATGAGTTTTTCGGATTCCTGCACACTCAACAACACATCTAACACCAGCTTCATTATCTCTTCGTAAGAATAGTTCGCAAAGAAAGGCCATAAGAAATCAGATAACCATACCTCTGTATTGGCGGAGTAGGCTTGGCCGGTTCTTTGCTCGATTTTGATGGATCTCTGGCCGCGGTCCATGGCAATTCCAAAGACACAACAGTAAGGGCCGATACGATTGCGATCGTTCATCGCAACCGTTTCCAAAGCTCTGATAGATTTCGGCCAGTCCTGTCCACCTAGCGTATTACGCCGGTTCTTTACTGAGACATAGAGGCTCAAAGGTGGCAGGTCAGGTTTCACAAACTCAATCACGGCACTGAAGTCTGCTTCTGCCAATCCTAAATCGGAAACACTTTTGAAACGTTGGCTGTGCACAGCGCAGTCAAGCAATAAGAACTGATACCGCCATCCAGAATTCATGCGCCCTTTTTGAATTACCCGGCTACGGAATTGCTCCACACCGACATCACGATAATGTTTTTTGTAAACCTGATGCGCTGTGGATGCCGGATCTTCATAGTAGCGCTTGAAATACCGAAACAGATCTTTCCCCGCGCGGCGATAGGCTTTGGAAAGATCCTCGGTAGTGGCATCTGCAGGAATTGAGATACTTTCACGACTTGATTTCTGATTGGCTTTATCAATCGCCTCTCGAATCATTTGTGTCAGAACCTCGACCGGGATTTTGTAAGGATGCGGTTTCAAGGTGTTTGTATCCAAACAACCATACGCTTTATCATCCGGGTCGCTGATACGTGGATAAGGTTGTGGTATAGGCGCTGCTGACATGGCATCTCCTTCAGTTCACATGCTTTAGATAATTGTACACAAAGTCCCTGGTATGTAAACAGGGCTTTATCATTCTCGTTACAGCAACTTCATTTGGCTTTGAGCGGATCGTCAGATCCGCGTTTCTCAACCGCTTTGAGCGGATCGTCAGATCCGCGTTTCTCAACTCTATCAGCTAAAATGGCGAACTGGCGTTCCCCTCGGAACAAGAATGATAAGCCCCGTGGTATGTAAACCACAACGGGAGACGCACACAAGGCGCGTCTCCCGTTGCCAGGATGTATAGCGGTTTCCTACCCTTTGTGGTAATAGACGTCCCAGCCCAGATACTTGCTCAGTGCCTCGTTCACCGCGTCCGCGGTCCGCGAGATGTTGATGGCGACATGGTGCTCGAAGCCGTTCTCGCAGATGTAATGTAGCAAGCCTTGCAGGTTGGGGATTTCGAAGACACCGTAGCCGCCGAAGGTTTTGAGCGGGTCTTTGGTGAGCGTGCCTTCGCCTAGATAGACTCTGATCTTGCCCTCAAAGTCATCGGTGGAGATGCGGGTGTAGGTGAACGGCGCAGCCTTGACGCGGCCCACAACGGTACCGTAGGTGTTGTCTTTGCCTACCGTGCCGGCGATGATCTCCTGGTAGTCCATATCGGGCGTCTCCTCAAAGAGGTCTTTGGGCAGATTGGAGCAGTGGAAGAGTACGCCCTTGTTGGGATCGTCGCCGTAGTTGTTGTTCCAGTCGGCGAGCGCGCTGGGCTTGCCGGAGGCGAACGCCATCGCCATCATGCCGATCACGCCGGCGATGTCGGTCTCACAGGCAGAGGGCATAAGCTGATTGCTCATCATGCTCATCATCGTGCAGGGGACGACGCCGTAGTATTCTTCCATTGCCGTCCAGCACTGCACCGCGCTGGCGATGAGGCCCTCGGCCTGCATCCACTGGTCCACGACCACACCGAATTTGGCCATCTTGACCAGGGCTTGATTGGGCACCCCCTTGACCTTCAAGTACGCTTTGAGCGCGTCCAGTTTGGCGAGTAGGGCGGGATCGTCATCCTTGAGCCGCTCGATGCGCCCGAAGACCTCGGAGAGATCAATCGTATCTACGCTGATGCCTGCGCGCTCGAAGAGCTTCTCGCTGAAGCGGACGGTGTTAAACGCCGCCGGGCGCGCGCCAATCATGCCGACCCGTGCGTGCTTCAGCCCCCTGACGACGCGGCAGGTCGCCACAAAATTGCGCAAGTCCTGACGGAAGCTCTCACTCTCCGGGTCTACTGTGTGCAGTGTGGTGAGCGTGTACTTGATCCCCATCTGCTTGAGGTTGTTGCAGGTGGACATTTTACCGCAGAAGGAGTCACGGCGGTGGGCGATGGTCATGAAATTTGTGTCATCGGGCGTGGCCTGGATGAGCACCGGCACGTTCAGCTCGGCCCAACGCAGCGCATTGGCGATCGGGCCTTCCTCGCCGAAGTTGGGCAGCGTGACCACAACACCGATGATGTCGTCGCGGTTGGCACGGAAGAGGTCGGCGCACTTGCGCGCCGCTTCGTTCGTCTCCAGCGACCCATAAGGTGAATCCTCCGGCGAAAGGACGATGGGCTTGATGCCTTCTTCCTCAAAGACCTTGAGGATTTTCGCGCGTCCCTCTCGACAGAGTTCTGTGGGGAAGAATCCCCGGTTGCCGATGATGATGCCTAATGTGGGTTGTTTCATAGTACGTACCTCGCTTTCGTCATAGAGTTTTGAGATAAACTAAAGTTCATCTTCAATAAGCAGACTTCAAAAGAACGGCTGATACTATAAACTATACAACAAAGTAATCATAAATCAAATAGTAACGCCAGCCGTTCTTTTCAAACCATTGCTAACCGTACTTGATGCCCCAAACCTGTGCTATATTCCACGGCGCTTCAATGACAAAGAAGTAGTTGGCAGGATACAGGAAATCTTCGTTAGCCATGCCGCTTTGTATGCTATGGCGTGAACTTGAATTATAATAGGTATACTACCTGAAACAAGAACAGTCAAATGTAATTTTATCATATTCCCCGGCTGCGCAGCCACCATGCAGCGACAGCGTAATGCGGTGATTGTGTTTGCGCGCTATTTATTCTCTCACCGCGTTTGCTTACGCTGTTTGCGTTCCTGGCGGCTCACTTGTTGCGGTTTGTGTGATGACCGCGTCGCCGGTTCGAGACTGCGTCGCCACTGTTGCCAAGTGCTTTTGCCGCGCGCGAGGTCAGATAGAAGTCTTCATCGTCCAGTTGCGCCACTAACACTTCCCGCACCTGTTCTGGAAAGAGACCCAACATACCCGTCCCCCCGTGGGATAGCGGGGGGACGGGTAGCGGTATCGCTCAGTAGCGGTATCGCTCAGTTGCGATTGCGCAGGACGAGAGGCAGGTAGATGTACGTTTTGCCGATCTCGATAGTGCGGGTAGCGCTGGCCGAGCCACCGCAATTGCTGACGCTGAGGCTCACGAGGTAGTCCCCCGCCTGACTCCACCGATAGACGGCTTGTAACGTGCCCTGTCCACTGACCAACCCATTGCTGGACCAGACGTAGGCAATCGGCGTGGTGGCGTTGCTCGGCTGGACATTGGCCGTGAACGTCTGATCGGCGTTCTTATCCCCTTGCGCCGGCCCGCTGATGCTGACACCGGTAAGCGGCGTGGTGCAATTGGCCGGTTGCTCTGCCAGCATGATGGTGTGGTCGTCGCTGAAGCTGCCGCCGCAGTTGGTCGCCGTCACGCTGATGGTGTGGCTGCCGGTGATCGCCCACGTGTAGCTGGCCTGCGCCGTTCCTTGTCCACTTTGCAGCCCATCGCTCGACCAGACGTAGCTGACCGGCGCTGTGGCGTTGCTGGGATCGGGCAGAGCGGTGAATTGATAGGTCACGTTGACGTAGCCATCCGTCTGCCCGGTGATCGAGACGCCAACGAGAGGCACCGCGCAGGCCGCCGTGATGGAGACCGTCCGGCTGTCGCTGTAATCCTGGCCGCCGCAGTTGCGCGCCGTTACCTGCACCGTCTTGCTGCCGGCGCCGGCCCAGCGGTAAGTCGCCTGTGTCGTCCCCTGCCCGCTGACCAGGCCGTCGGTGGACCAGGTGTAGGTGATGGGTGTCGAGGCGTCAGTGGGCTGGGGGCTGACGGTGAAGGTCAAATCCTGACCGGTCTGCCCTGACGCAGGCCCGCTCAGGCTCACGCCGGTCAGCGGTGCAGTACAGGTTGGCGGCGGCGCGGGGTTTTGCCGGCTCCAGTCCGGATTCATGCTCTTCCCGTCGGTGGTCAACCGCCAGCGCTCTGTCGGATTGAGGCGGTCCAGAATCCACAGGTCATGCACGTTGGCCGTGCCGGTTTGCCACTGAAAGGCCACATAGCGTCCATCCGGCGACACGCTGGGATTGGAGACGAATTCGTTGTAGAAATCGGCGATCAGAGTGCTGACACTGGTCGCCAGGTGATAGTGATACATCTTGTGGTCGAGCGTATACACAAAGCCCGAACCATCCGGCAGCCAGGCCAGACCCACCCACACCGCACCTTCGTCGTTCACCAGGCGTGTGCCCGTTCCGCCGCCAACTGTCGTCAGATAGATGCCGCGCGTGCCGGCGTCGAGCGAAAAGTAGTGATAGAGCACCTGATTGTTCACCGGCGACCAGGCCGGCAGGTTAGCCGTGGATGGCGCGCTGAACAATTCCGTGCCGATGGCCTGCCCGGCGGCCGGGAATTTGCGGGGTGTGATGACGTCCACGGCCAGTTCCGTACCGTCGCCCTTCCAGGTGATGCCTTCGCTTTCGTATTTGCTGCACGTGGCCGGATTGAAGCTGAGCGTGCCCACATCCACCGTCTGACCGGCGACCATCGGCACGACGGCGGCGGCGTAGTATTTGCAGTTCACATCGCTGCCGGCGCCCCAGGTGAAGACCACGTATTGCAGACCGCCCAGGACGGCCACGTTCGGCACGGTGAAACTGGCTTCACTGTAGAGGGTGTAGGCCGGCACAGAAACCGCGTCCTGCGCGCCCTCGACGTAGAGCAGCAGGCTGACCAGATTCCCGTAGTCGTTGCGCACCTTGCCGGTGACGGTCCCGACAGGATAGCCCCCGCCCAAGAGGTCAGCATGGGAGGGCGGGTTGGTGATGCGGCGCAGGCCGCTGCCGTCGGGGTGGATGCCGTAGACATCGGCGTGGAACGCCGAATAGAGCGTTTCGTGGTTGCTGCCAAAGGCCAGCTCCGAGGCATCCGGCTTCCATACCACGTCGCGGATCTTGTTGGTGATGCCCGATTCGGGATGCGTCCACAGCGTCTGCGGGTTGCTGCCATCAGGGTTGATGCGGTTGACCGTCTTGGCGTACCCATTGCTATCCAGCCCAATGTAGGCAATGCTGCCGTTCCAGGCCGGGGTGGTTTTGGTGCCGCTCACGGTAAAAGAAACGTTGTCCACATTAACGTAGAGGTATTGGGCGTATAGTTCGAGCCACAAATAGACGCGCTGACCGGCAGCATGGGCGACATTCAACGCCGCCAGTTGCCCCGCGTCGAGTGTCAGCTCGCCCGTCGTTTGCCAGGCCGAGCCTGGATAGGTGGTCACATACAAGAGCGGGGCGATAACGCCGGTATCGGTGATGATCCATGCGCCGAAATATCCAAAAGCGGCACCCGCTTGCGGCACAAAGGCATAGTCCAATGACAGCACGGCGGCAGTGGTTTGCGTCGGAAGGTAGAGTTCCTGCCCGATGTAGCCACGGTTGTTGCTGTATTCCGGCCAGATTTGCATGCCATAGCCGATGCCGTTTTTGCCGAATCCATCGCCCACGTGGGTGCCAAACGGATTGGTGATCCAGCCGGCCTTGTCGTAATCGAAGCCGCCGTTGCGGATGATGTCCTGACCCGTCGAGGGCGGGGCGCTGTTCGTCGTCCAGCCCACATCTTGCAGGACGCCCAAGGCGATCGGCCCGGGGTTGTGGTTGGCCTCGCCATAGTCCAATGAGTAGGTCATCAGCGCGTTCTGCGTCCCGTTGAAGGATTCATCGAGATGCGCGTAACTGGAGCCGGATTGCCAGGTGGCCGGCGCGTAGAGTTTGACGCGGTTGCCGCCGTTGGCGGCGTTGGCGTGGCTGCCGTCGAACCAGATATTGTCGCCGGTGAGGGTGGTGCCAAGCGCGCTTGAGGGATTGGGATAGGTGGCTGTATTGGTCAGAGCGTTGCCGCCGCCATCCTCGACGAAACGGTCATAAACGATGGGCATGCCGGTGCCGCCGCCCCAACAACCGTGACCGGCTACACCATCACATTCTTGTGGATTGCCCTGCGCCGGGTTGTAGACCCCATCGTCCCACCGCATCGAGCCGCTAAAGCCCAGGCCGTGGGCGATTTCGTGCATGACGACACTGACCAGGTCGTACTGTGCATTGGATGGATTCCCGTCCGTGCCGTAGTACCAGGGGAAGTTTTGGTTATACGCCAGGTGCATATCGGGTCTGGACGGCTCAATGTCGCTGCCGTGCAAAGCGTTTGCCAGCGCCGAAGCATACCAGGTGCTAGCCATGGGAGCGCCGGTGAAACCTTGATAATAATTATCGGCTCCCCCGTAGCCGAGCATACCGCCTGCCAGATTCGCCCAACAGGCGTGGATGACGATGGGAACTGTGGATGTAATCAACGTCTCCCACACCCCGGCGGCATAGCTGAAAGCCGCTTGCGCTGCGGCAGGCCAGGTCAGGCACGTGGTCCCGAAAAAATCCGTCGCGCCGGCCGGCAAATAGTTCACCTGGATGGTGGCCGACTGGATGCGGTGCTGCGCCAACGCCTGGGCCGGCGGTGGGATGCGGTGCAGGTTGACAGCCTGGCCGGCGCGCAAGACCGCCGGCGGGCCGGCGGGCATAGAGCGCACGGTGGCCACATCTGCCAGGCTGGGCTGCGCCGGGACTGCCCCCAGCAGTGAAACCATAACCAGGGAACAGACGACCAACAGGTTGAACACATTTTCGATTTTCATCTCATCACTCCTGCAAACACACGACACTCAATTTCCTCTGAGGACCAACGGCAGATATAGGGAATACTTGCCGGTGGTGAACTCCCAGGACGGCCCTGCCGTCACGCCGCCCCATGGATCGGCAGCGTTTACCCGCCAGGTATAGGTGATACCAGACGTCAACAGGCCGGGTGCAAAGGACGTGGCCGCGCCGCTGTACCATAGTGTGTGGGTCAGCGCGGTCGCCGCCTGTCCGTAGACGTTGTAGATGACGGCATCGCCTTCCGGATCGCCGCCGCTCCAACTCAGCGTGAGCGGAAGCTGCACGCCCCTGGCCTGGTGGACCGGCGAGGGATTGGACGGCAGATCGGGGGGCTGGTTTTTGCTGGCGCTCACATACACCTCCCCGCCGGCCAGGGACTGGCTATGGGCCTGATTGCCATAACCTCCGCTCTCTGGCGCAACAGCGATGCCACCCGGCCGCCCAGAAGTCACCACCCACTCGGTCAAATACGCGCCGCCGGCGCTGTACTGCGCCACGCGATGGCTATTGTTGATGGTGACGTACACCTGACCGCCCGGCCCCACGGCGATGCCATCCGGTTCACCAGCGGCGACGTCCCAGCCGGTCAGGTACTCGCCAGTAGCACTGTACTGCACCACGCGGTGGCTGTTGTTGATGGTGACATACACCTCGCCACCCGGCCCGACGGCGATGCCATTGGTCTCGATGACGCCGGGGATCTCCCATTCGGCTATGTATGCGCCGCCGGCGCTGTACTGCACCACGCGATGGCTGTTGTTGATGGTGACGTACACCTGACCGCCCGGCCCCACAGCGAGTGCGCCCGGTTCACCGGCGGCGACGTCCCAGTCGGTCAGGTACTCGCCAATAGCACTGTACTGCACCACACGGTGGCTGTTGTTGATGGTGACATACACCTCGCCGCCCGGCCCGACAGCGATGCGCCCCGGCTGCCCGACCTCGACCACCCAGCCGGTCAAAAACACCCCCGCGGCGCTGTATTTCACCACGCGGTGGGTGTTGTTGATATTGACATAGACCTCGCCGCCCGGCCCGATGGCAATTCCCGCTGGCGCGCCGGCTTCCACCACCCAGCCACTCGAATACTCGCCGGTAGCACTATATTGCTCGACGCGATTGTTGTTATTGATGGTGATGTACACATCGCCGCTTGGACCTCTCGCAATGCCGCCCGGCTCACCGGCTTCCACATCCCACCCAGGCATGCAAGTCCCTAGCGAGGGCGGCGGGCTACAGCTCACCACGCGATGGCTATTGCTGAGAGTGATATACTGCCCATAGAGGTAAGCCGTGATGTTGGCCGGCTGGTCGGTCGCCAGTTCCCAACTGCTCACGTACTCCCCGGTGGTGCTGTGCATGACCACGCGATGGCTATTGTTGATGGTGACAAATACTTCGCCGCCATAGCCTATGGCAATGCTCCCCGGCTGACCATAGGTATCAACACTCCACTCACCCAAATATTCGCCGTTGGCGCTATACCTGACCACGTTACTTTCCTGGGGAATGGTCACGTACACCTGACCACTCGACGTTGACGACGTCGCCGGCGCTACTGCGACACCCCCAGGTTCGCCAGGAGTTTCCCACCCGGTCAAGTATTCGCCGGCGGCGCTATATTTCACCACGCGATGGCTGTTGTTGATGGTGACGTACACCTCGCCGCCCGGCCCCACCGCGAGTGCCCCCGGTTCACCCGCCTCGACGCGCCATTCGGTCAGGTACTCCCCTTCGGCGCTGTACTGCGCCACGCGATGGCTATTGTTGATGGTGACGTACACCTGACCGCCCGGTCCTACAGCAATCGCGCCCGGCTGACCGCTCACCGCCCACTCACTCAGATACTCTCCGCTGCTGCTGTAGCGGACGATGAGGCCGGCGGCATTGGCATTAGCGCGCGCCGGGGATGAGGACACCGACGCATAGAGCAAGCTCGCCTCCGCTGAGGGAATCGGGCTGGTCACCATTGCGCCGATCAAGGCCAGCAATAAAACAGCCTGCACGTTGAACGCCGTTTTGGTTCTCATATCACTTTTCCTCTTTAGTTGTTCAACCCCTTGCAAAGGTGAAGACGCCATAGGTCGCTCACCTTTGCAAGGGTAAACTGCTCAAAGTCATACATCACCTGACGACAAGCGGCAGATAGACCCGATACTCGGACGCGATGACGATCGGATGTGAATCATTCACCGCACCGCCGCAGTTGGCCGCGCTGGCAACGATTTGATATTGGCCGGGCGTGGTCCAGTTATAGACTGCCGTGTTGCTCCCCTGCCCGCTGACCAGGCCGTCACTCGACCAGGTGTAGGTGATCGGCGTGGTGGCGTTAGTCGGGGTGATGTGACCGGTAAAGGTCAGGTTCTGCCCGGTCTGACCGGTGGTGGGACCGCTGATCGTAAAGCCGGTCAGCGGAAAGTTACAGCCGGAGGGCGGAGTAGTCAGCATGATGGTATGGTCGTCGCTGAAGCTGCCGCCGCAGTTGGTCGCCGTCACGCTGATGGTGTGGCTGCCGGTGATCGCCCACGTGTAGCTGGCCTGCGCCGTTCCTTGTCCACTTTGCAGCCCATCGCTCGACCAGACGTAGCTGACCGGCGCTGTGGCGTTGCTGGGATCGGGCAGAGCGGTGAATTGATAGGTCACGTTGACGTAGCCATCCGTCTGCCCGGTGATCGAGACGCCAACGAGAGGCACCGCGCAGGCCGCCGTGATGGAGACCGTCCGGCTGTCGCTGTAATCCTGGCCGCCGCAGTTGCGCGCCGTTACCTGCACCGTCTTGCTGCCGGCGCCGGCCCAGCGGTAAGTCGCCTGTGTCGTCCCCTGCCCGCTGACCAGGCCGTCGGTGGACCAGGTGTAGGTGATGGGCGTCGAGGCGTCAGTGGGCTGCGGGCTGACGGTGAAGGTCAAATCCTGGCCGGTCTGCCCTGACGCAGGCCCGCTCAGGCTCACGCCGGTCAGCGGAATTGCGCAGGTTGAAGGTGCCGTAATGGTCACGTTCTGGCTGGCATTGTCCGAACCGCCACAGTTTTGCGCGCTGACCGTCACCTGGTATTGCCCGGCGTTCGTCCACCGGTAGACTGCCGTGTTTGTGCCCTGCCCGCTGACCAGGCCGTCACTCGACCAGGTGTAGGTGATCGGCACAGTGGCATTGGCAGGTGTGTAGCTGGCCGTAAAGGTCAAGTCCTGGCCGGTCTGCCCGGCAGTCGGGCCGCTAAGCCCCACTTCGGTCAGCGGGACGGCGCAGGTTGGCGGCGGCTCGGCCAGGGTAATCGTATGCGTAATGTCAACGCTGCCACCGCAGTTAGCAATGGTGGCGCTGAGGATGTACGTTCCGGCGACAGCCCAACTGTAGGTCGCGTTGGCCGTGCCCTGCCCACTCACCAGCCCGTCGCTCGACCAGGTATAGGTGAACGGCGACGTGGCAGCCGCGTCAGGCCCGGCGGTAAAGTCATAATTGACGCCGGTGTAACCCGAATCCGGCCCAACAATCCACCCACCCGTGATGGGATTGGGACAACTGGGCGGCGCTGCGCCGCCGCCCGCCCAAAACCCGCTGTAGAGGGCAAAACTGCCCCCGGTAAGCACCGGCCCCGGCTCCGGCTGGCCGATAGTGCCTCCCAGCGCATAGCCGCCGCCGCTGAGCGTCCCACCGCCGCCGTCTACCGTCCACCACGTCAGGTCGTAACCGCCGCCAGACTGGGCCAATACCACAGCACTGGCGCAGAACAAAAAGATCAGTGTCATCACAAAGATAGATCGTTTCATGGCTGGTCCCTCCTGACCTAGTATGGCTCGTAGAAGGTGTAGGTGATCTGAGCGCCGTAGAACCAGGCAAAAATGGTTCCGCCGGGAGCGCTGAGCTCGAGATAGTACTGGTAGTGATCGTTATCCACCTCGCCATATTGGATCGCCGTCGTCTCCTCGCTAAAGTATGTACCCGCCGAATAATCGGCTGTGGGTTCAAGTGTGGCCACCTCCTCAAACCCTGTAGTAAAATTGTGGCGCAGCAGACGCAGTTCCAGAGTGGCGCAAGACTTATCCGATACACCAAAAGGGCCTTCGGTCCACGCATGGTACTTCATCTTGACAACGGTGGCATTATGAGGCAGCGCCACCGGCGCTATGAATAGCTTCTGGGCATTACAGATGCCCGCTCCACCCTGTTTCAGTGCATAACCAAGATTGGCGAACTCGACATCGTGTGCCTGTGGTTGGAAGGCTGCTGGCGGAATTGATAGATAACCCTGTTGGGCGTTCCAGGTCAGGTTACCGGTCACATGGGCGTCACCTTCGGAGTAGACGGCGTAGCCGTTGGGCGATCTGCCATGCACGCCGTCACCGTACTGACTATAGCCGTACACGCCGAAGCCGCCGGCGGAAGAGGACCTGCCATAGACGCCACTGCCCTCAGTTGAATTGGTCTCTCCATAGATGCCGTGATTTTCGCCGGAAGTGGCAGTAGCCACACCATGCACGCCATCGCCATAGAGCGCAGCCGTCTCGCCCCAGACGCCGACACCGCCTCCTTGCCCCCAGACCGACTCGCCGTAGACGCCCACGTCACCGAAGGCATTGGCCTTGAAGTAGCCGCCATAAGCGACGTTATCCTGGCTAGAGCCGCCATACTTGCTTTCACCGTAAACGGCCGTGCCACCGCGAGAGGCAGTAGTCGCATAGATACCGTAGGTCTGCTGCAAGCTATTCGATGTGGACTCAATGATCAGCGCCGTGCCTTGAGTGGCGTTCGTCTCAGCTTTTAACCCCGCGCCGTAGCTGCCGGTCGTCGTGTTGCGTACGATCAGGACGGTACCGCCAGACTTGTCACCCGCGACCATCGCACCCGGTCGCAGGCTCAGCGCGTACGGCGCCGCGTTGAGCGCCACGCGGTCGCTGAGCGGCGTGTAGCTGCCGCTGCCGGCCGGACAGCGCACGCTGATCGCCAGCCAGCGCGCATCGCCGGCAAAGGTAGCCGTGCCCAGCCCGCCATCGCCGAAATCCAGCGCCACGCCAAAGTAGCCATTATCCAGGCTCACATTGGTGTTGGTCTGGGGACTATTACCGATCTGGGCGCCACCACTGGCGGCATCCCAGAGGCTGAATTGGAAGTCGCAGGGCCCGGCGATGGGGTTGCCGGTGCTATCGTCGGTAAGCCGCCCCTGGTAAGTAAAGGCGGTGCTCACATCAGCCTGAGGGGCAAGTCCACCTTGGGGAGCCGGCTCTTGCGCGCGTGCCTGGCGGACGACCGTGCTCCCACTGACCAAAGCCAGGACCATCACGAAACCCAACAACAGGTTGAACATTGTCTCTCGCTTCATGGAAATCGCTCCTTTCTTTTGTTATGCCGAAAACTGAATGGGAGAACCTACAGATCATAGTATTCACAAGCGATTCTTACTTTTTGTGCATCATCTCCTCCAACGGTATGAGTCACGGGCCGGCATTCATTTGAGGCCGGTACCCGAAGCGCCCACCCTGGATGTGGAACTATCGGATAAACGCCCGGCCCGGCTCTCAATGAAGGCGATCAGCTCGTCCTGGCTATGCACGCAGACTTCCTCGCCGGTATGGACGTGTTTTACCCAACCCCGCCAGGCAGATTGTCCTGCCTCGCGCCAGATACGAACGATGAACACCTCTCGCTGCACGGTTGTCTTTTCCACCGATTCCGTACCATCAAACAGCCCCGGATATAAAAAACTGCCACTCTGATCTGAGTGGCAGTGTAGCATAAGGGTATCTCGCCGTTGTCTCTACCCGGCAAACAGCGGATGTATTTATCAGCTCATTTGGGACTGCCGCGCGTTTGGACCGGTTTTCCCGCGCGGCGCAGGGTCTCAAGGTCGCGTTTGAGGGTGGCGATGCTCACGTCCAATGCGGCGGCCAGATCGTCCACGGTGGGGGCGGCGCCCTGCGCGGCGGCCTCTTCGAGCAGGCGGAGCAAGCGGTGTTGACGGCGCGCGCTCTTGCCGGGGACGGCCTCATCCTCCGGCGCGGCGACCGTCCAGGTCACGTTTACATATTCGTCGGCGCGCAGCGCGCGGCGCAGGGGGGCATCGGCGCGGGGCAGGCGGACGGTCTTTTGGGTCTGGCGACGGTAGGCCTCCACGACAGCACGGTTTTCGGCGACGTTCTCCAGGTACAGACGACGGGTTGCCTCGTCGTCAAGCCGGTTGGCCCGTTCCATCAACAACGCATATGCTTCGGCCAGAACCGCCTGCGCTTTGCTCGTTTCCCCGGCAGCCGCCAGCACCTGATGAGCGGTCGAATAGATCAGGAAAGGCCGTTCCAGGCCGTGAATGCCGTCCTGGGCCAGCCGGTCGAGCATCTCGGCGACGTATTGCCGCGCCTCGCTCCTTCTTCCCTGAGCCAGCGCGATCCGCGCCAGGCCGGCCTGGTCTTCCATCGCCCTGGTCGGACGGCCGATCTCGCACTTGATGGCAAGGGACTGGCGAAAAGCGGCGGCGGCAGCGTCCAGGTCGCCCAACTCTTCCAGCACCAGGCCGATGTAGTGTAATCCGCATGCCTCGCCCCAACGGTCGTTCGCTGCGATTACCATGCTCCGCCCCCGCTCGATGCAGTCCCGCGCCGCGTCGCCGTGGCCGAGCGCGAGGCGCACCAGCCCCAAGTCCAGCAGTGCATAGCCGTAGCCTCGCGGCTCATCAACCTGTTGAAAAAGGGCTGCCGCTTGTTCGAGCGTTTGTTGCGCTGCCGTGTACTCCCCCAGGTTAGCATGCAGGTTTCCCAATTCCAGCAAGCGGTATGCCTCTCGTGGCCGTTCCCCGGTCAGGTGCAGAATGTCGAGCGCTTGAATCGAATAGTCCCGCGCTGCGGATAATAAGCCTATGTCGCGGTAGATGCGCCCCAATATATACAAGGCGTGACCTTCACCCGCACGGTTCCCCAGGCTGCGACAAAGCGCCAGGGCCTGCCGGGCATAGTCTTCGGCGGCCGGAAAATCCCCTACCATCAGGCAGGCAACGGTACAAGATGCCAGACATCTCGCCTCTTGGGCGCGGTTGTTGCTGTTTCGCCACATAGCCAGGGCCTGTTCGCCGTATTGGCGCGCCATCCCCAAGTCGCCCAGATAGTGGTGGAGGCAGCTGAATAGCCCCAATACCGCTGCCTCATTTTCCCGATCACCGGCCGCTCGCGCCAGGGTCAAAGCCCGATCCAGACAGCGGCGCATAGCCTGCAGGTCGCCGGTATCCACATAATATTCGGCATACCGCAGGAGCGTCGTCACCCGCCGGCGGTCATCGCCCAGTTGGTTGGTCAACGTCTCCAGGGCCATCAGGTCTTCCAATTGGGGCGTTCGCTCCCCCAAGAGCGCGTAGACGGCCTCGCGCGCCAGATGCAACGACCAGGTGCGCTCCGGGGCAACAGGTTCGGGCAGGCGACTCAACGCTTCGAGGGCGTGCGTATAATGGAAGATGGCCTCCCGGTTGGCGTAGACGGCCTGCGCCCGGTCGCCGGCCTGCCGGTGGTAAGCGGCGGCCTTGTCCCATACCGCGGCCTCTTCCCAGTGATGGGCCAGCGCCGGGATGTGTTCCGGGGCGAACATCTCCAATGTTTCGGCGACTTGCCGATGCAACTGGATCCGCTCGCTCGCGGCAAGGTTGTGATAGACGACCTGACGGATTTTATCGTGATGGAAACGATAATCCGTCGCGGTCTCCTCCAGGATGCAACCGCGCACCAGCTCGTGCAGGGCATCCAACAACGCTTGCGGCGCGACGTCGGCGGCGTGGCACAGCAGATCGAAGTCGAAACGCTCGCCCAACACCGCGCTCAGGTGAACGATGGGACGAAGGGAGGGAGATAGCCGGTTCAGACGGCGGGCGATGATCTGCTCCACCGTCTGGGGAAGGGGCAATTCGGCGTAATCGTGGGTACTTTCATCCCAGGGTGTACACCATTGCCCCTCCGCGTTGCGGAACAACAAGCCTTCGCTGTGCAGGGTACGCAGCGTCTCCAGCAAAAACAGGGGATTGCCGTCCGTTTCGGCAAAGAGGCGCGCCTCGAAAAGTGGGGCCGGTTTGCCGATCCCCAAACTATAGCGGAGTAACTCGTGACTGCTCGCGGCGTCCAGACGTGGCAGGGCAAGGCGTTGCCGCACGCCGGCGCGCTCCATTCCCTGCAATGCCTGCCAGACCTCCGGACGGGCGTGGCTTTCACCGCTGCGGTAACTGCCCACCACCAACACGCGGCTTTCGACCAGCGCCGGCAGTAAGCGCGGTATCAAGGCGAGGGTATCCGCATCTGCCCAATGCACATCCTCGATGATCAACAGCAGCGGGACGATGTGCGCCCAGCCGCGCAGCAATTCGCCCACGGCGGCTGCCAGACGCGCCTGTTCCTGAAGCGGTTCGAGCGGTGGCGGCGCAAGGTCAGGCAGCACGGCACGCAGCGGAGGGAGCAGCGGGGCAAGCACTTGTAGCCAGACGTGCTCGACCAGGCGGGTCAATTGCCGTGTCCGCAACGGTGAGAGGCCATCCGTCAGCGCGTTGGCGAGTGGCGCATAAGGGGAGGACGGGGCGAGTGGCTCTGCGCTGCCCCACAACACTTCCATCCCGCGCCACCCGGCATCACGGGCGAGTTCACGCAGCAGGCGAGTTTTGCCCACACCGGCTTCGCCTTCGATCAGCACCAGGCCCCCCAGACCGTTGAGCGCGGCTTCCAGGTGTGTCACCAGGGCGGCGCGTTCCTCTTCACGCCCGACCAGCGGCAAGCCGGCCGCGCCGATTTCTCTTTCCGGTGGCGGCGAGGGCAGATACGGCGCGCTTTCCGGCGGCATGTGGCGGACGATCTCGGTGGCCAGGGCCTGAGTTTCGGGCGCGGGGTCCACGCCTAACTCGTCGGCCAGTATTTGCCGACAGACTTGATATTGCTTGAGGGCCTCGGCGTCCTGTCCCAGCAGGTGATACAGGCGCATCACTTCGCAGTGGGCTGATTCGCGCCAGGGGTCTTCGGCGACCAACCGGCGCGCGTAGGTCAGCGCGTGTTGGTAATCCCCCTGCGCCTTGCAGGCCACGATCAGGCGTTCCAAAGCGACGAGGAATAGCTCGCGGAGGCGTTCACGCTCTACCAGCAGCCAATCGTCATAGTAACCGTTTAGAAATTCGCCGCGGTACAGAGCAACGGCACAAGCGATCTCCTGGGCTGCGTCGCTTGTGGCGTACTGCTCGAATTCGGCGACATCGAGCCGCAGGGGGAGGGCTGGATCGAGCCGCACCGTATCGCCTTCGGTAAGCACGACCGGGTGGGGCGCGAGGAATCTGCGGATTTGCCAGAGTGCCTGGGTGAGGCGGCGGCGGGCAAGGGTTTCGGGCAGATCGGGCCAGAAGAGGCCGCTCAGCAGATCGCGGGTGTGGGGACGTTCCCGGTAGGCGATGAGATAGGCCAGCAAGGCGCGCGTCGTCGTGTTGGGGATGAGGATTTCCGCGTGCTCATTCCAACGCAGGGTAAAGCTGCCCAACATACAGACGCTCAGCGTTTCCATGCTGCCGTTTCACTTTTGCTCAGTTGGGACGCCCTTAGGATGCATCACAACCCCGATACACTTCCCCGAACGTCGCTGCCCACACCAGCATGCAGTAGAACAAGAGGGGCGCACTGACGACGGGGATGAGCATGCACAGGATTAGGGTTGCATACAGGATCATAATGCCGTAGTACGAAATCAGCATCAGCCCACCACAAAGCGCCCAGGCGATGAGGTATACCACCTTGTTACGCCACAAGAACGGCCACCACTCGCGGAAGCGAAACGCCGCGCCGATTTCATCCTGTTTCACGAAATGCGCTATTGCCATCGGCAGGGGCGCCGTCCCCAGAAGCGTCAAAACCGTTCCCAGGAAGATGGTAATGAATAGAATCATCATCGCGCCGATGAAGAACAGCGGGATCAGGGTATAGAGGATGCGTCCCGCCTCGGCGAGTTGCATGGAGAACGGCAGGAACAGCGAGGCAAGCGCGTAAAGGCTTGTTCCGCAAAAGTAAGCCAGCAGCCCCGGCAGCAAAAACGCCAGTCCCACCGCACAGAAACGCAGGCCGTCCAATCCCAACTTCCCCCAATCTTCCCAGGCGGGCAGGGCCAGGTCATGCCCGGCAATGGCTTGCCGCATTACCTGCACGATGTAGCCGCACACGAAGATCGCCGGTATGATGGGGATGAAGAAGCTCAGCAGGATCAACCCTGCGCCGATGAAAAATCGTTTTTGCCACTCCGCCCCCTCGAAGGGGAACTTGAAAAACCGCTTCAACCCATCCAGCGTCGTCACTTTCGACATCGTACACCTCCCGTTAAAATGGTCAGCAGATTTAGCAGATTAAGCAGATTTTTGATTACTCAATCTGCTTAATCTGCCGATAGAACAAACGGCGATTACTTCTTCCCCGTCAACTGCCCCGCGAACGTCAGCCCCTTCGGCTCCTCGCTGCGGTCGGTGGCGGGTGGTGGCTCCGGGGAGAGCGCCGAGATTTCGGCGCGCAGTTCAGGCGTCATATCAATTTCCATCGCTGCCAGCGAGTCTTCAAGCTGCGCGACATTGCGCGCCCCGATGATCGGTGCGGTGATGGCAGGGTGGCTGCCTACCCAGGCGACGGCCAACGCTACCGGGTTGTAGCCGCGTTCCTTCGCGAAGGTGGTGAAATCCTCCGCCACCCGGTAGACCCATTCGTCGCCGTAGCGCGCCTGGTATATCGTGTTCTCGATCAGCCGTCCCGATTCCGGCTTGCGCCCGACACCGTACTTGCCGGTGAGCAGGCCGCCGCCTAAGGGGCTGTAGGAGATCACGCCCAGGCCCTCGGAGAGCGCCAGAGGGAGGATTTCGACCTCGGCCTGACGTTTGACCAGGTTGTACATCGGCTGGATGCAGGCGAAGGGCGCCCAGCCGTGCAATGCGGAAATGCCGAGCGCCTTGGCGATCTGCCACGCAGCGAAGTTGCTGGCCGCCGGATAGAGGATTTTGCCTTGCTCGACCATATCATCCAACGCGCGCAACGTCTCTTCCAGCGGCGTCTCATCGTCAAAGTGGTGCAGGAAATAGATGTCAATGTAGTCCGTCTTGAGCCGGCGGAGGCTGTCTTCCACGGCGCGCATCAGGTGCTTGCGCGAAGAACCGCGCGCGTTGACATCGTCGCCCATCGGGAAGTGCGCCTTGCTGGTGATCACCACCTCTTCGCGGCAGTTGGCGATGAGGCCGCCCAGAATCTCCTCGGCGCGTCCGCGTTGATAGACGTTGGCGCAGTCGAAGAAGTTGATGCCCACCTCCCGGCAGCGGTTGAACATGGCTGCCGATGTGGCTTCGTCGGCGGGATTGCCGAAAGACATGGTGCCGAAACACAGTTCGGAGACTTTGACACCGGTGCTGCCTAAAAGTTTGTATTTCATCGGAACCTCCTTGCGAATTACGAATTGCGAATTACGAATTGCGAATTACGAATGGCGAATTACTTGATCAGCCCTCACTATGAGTATATAGGACAATCACGCATAGGACAAATGAAGCCTGCCCGGGGCTTTATCATTCCCGTTACAGTGACTTCAGCTGGCTATGAGCGGATCGCCAGATCCGCGTTTCTTAACTAATCAGCTAAAAACGGGGAACCGGCGTTCCCCTCGAGCAAGAATGATAAGACCCTGAAGCCTGCTCCTTGCCTGACAGTTATCACACCAGGCTTGCCCTTTTCATTCTTGACGGAGTTTACAAATCATGAATCATGATTCTTGATTCTCGAATCTCGATTAAGGAGTGCGTATGATTCCATTGTCCGATAGAACCAGGATGATTGCCCCTTCGATGACGTTCGCGATTGACGCGAAGGCCAAGGTGTTAGCAGCGCAGGGCGTGGATGTGTGTAACTTTGGGGTGGGAGAACCGGATTTTGTCACGCCGGCGCATATCCGCGAGGCGGCGAAGGCTGCGCTCGACGCCGGCTATACCAAATATACGCAGACTGCCGGTCTTCCGCGACTGCGCGCGTTGGTTGCCGCAAAGCTCAACCGCGAAAATAACCTGCCCTATACCCCGGATCAGGTGATGATCAGCACCGGCGGCAAACAGGCGTTATACAACATCTTGCTGGCGATCCTCGGCCCCGGCGACGAGATGTTGATCCCCGTCCCCTACTGGGTGAGTTACTCCGAGATGGTGAAACTGGCCGGCGCGACACCGATTTTTCTGCCCACGTCGGAGGCCACCGAATTCAAAATCACGCCGGAACAACTGGAGGCCGCCATCACGCCCCGGACGCGCGCATTGCTCCTCAATTCCCCATCGAATCCGACCGGCACGGTCTACACGCCGGAAGAGATCACCGCGCTGGCGCAGGTCATCGTGGCGCACGGGATTGCTGTCGTCGCCGACGAAATTTACGAGAAGCTGATCTACGATGGGCTACGCCACGTGAGCATCGGCAGCCTCGGCGAGGACATTTTCAATCTGACGGTCACATGCAACGGGTTCAGCAAGGCTTACGCGGCCACGGGATGGCGTCTGGGGTATGCTGCCGGCCCCAGGCACGTGATCGAGGCTGCCATTGACATCCAATCGCATACCACCTCTGGGCCGAACACGTTTGCGCAATACGGCGTTATTGCCGCCCTGGAAACATCGCAGGAAAGCATCGAGATGATGCGGGCCACCTTCGAGCGCCGCCGTGACTTGATGTATGCGGGCGTCAGTGCGATTCCGGGCCTGGTGTGTCCTAAACCGCATGGCGCGTTCTACCTTTTTCCCAACATCAGCGCCACGGGGCTGGATTCGATCACCTTCTGCGAGCGGCTACTGGAACAGGAACACCTGGCGCTCGTGCCCGGCATTGCTTTCGGCATGGATACCAACGTGCGCCTCTCCTACGCCACCGACATTGAGACGATTGAGAAGGGCATCGAACGGCTGGCGCGGTTTATGCGTATATTGCGCTGAAAGTCTTCCTTCTATCAGCAGATTGAGCAGATTTTTTGTTTGCCAATCAGATAATCTGCTTAATTTGCTCAATCTGCTGACGAAAACAGTGAGGGTTTAGCGTGTATCCTACCGCAGCGCCACCACCTCGTAGACCGTCTCCGGCTGCTCCTGGCCTTTGATTTCGACCGGCGGATGCTCGCGCACCTGCACGTGGTCGCGTACCAGCGCGTAAGTCTGTTCGCAGATCAGGATGGTGTTCGGCGGAGCGATTTCTTGCAACAGGTGACCTTTGTTGACCGTATGCCCGATGACGGTGAAGTTGACGACGTGCTGGGTGCCGAGGTTGCCGACGATGGCCTCGCCGGTGGCAATGCCGATGCCGAAAGCGATGTGGTGCGCCTTGGGCAACGCGCGATAGGTCTCGCGCGTTTCTTGCAGGATACGCCACCCGGTACGCACCGCCCGCAGCGCGTGATCGGGCTGTGGCAGCGGCGCGTTGAAGAAGGCCATGGCTTCGTCACCCATGAATTTGTCCAGCGTGCCTTCTTCACGGAGGATGGCGTCGGCGGCGACGGAAAGGTAGCGATTCACCACCTTCATCAGCAGTTCGGGCGGTGCCTGCGCGGTGAACATCTTGAAGCCGCGCAGGTCGGCGAACAGTACGGTGATGATCTGACGTTGCCCGCCCGGGCGGACGCTCTGGGGTTGTTTGAGGATACGTTCGACGACCGACGGCGCGACGTAATGCTCAAAGAGACTGCGCAACTCGCGCTTCTCACGTTCTCGTTGCGCTTCGATTTCCGCAACCATGCGGAAGTTTTCGATGGCGATGGCCGCGTAGTCGCCCAACATGTGCAGCAATTGCTGATCGTGGCGGCTCAGCGGCGCGCGGTTGGCTTTGTTGCTGACGATCAATGAACCGATGTGCTTTTCCCCCACCCGCAGCGTCGTCATCGCCATCAGCCCGCCGGTGTGAGTATACATCGTTTGCTCACTATCGGGGGATTGATACCCACTGCCGCTTCGCTGCCGTCGTACCTGCAAGGTCGGTTTGCCGGTGGCCGGGTCGAACAGGATCAAATTCCCGTCCAGCGCGCCGGTCAAATACAGCGCCGCATCTACAATGCGCTCCATCAGTTGATCGCGTTCTTGCAGGGTGGTAACGGCCTTGCTGACTTGATAGAGGATGTCGAGTTCACGCAGCCGCCGCGCCAATTCCTCGTTTGCTTGCTTCAACTGGATGAGCAGCGCGTCGCGCTCCCGTTCCACCTGGACCAGGCGCAGCACGCGGGCCACGACTTCCTGGAGTTGTTCGACCTCGAAGGGTTTGACCACGTAATCGCGCACGCCCAGCCGGAAAACCTCAACCGCGACGGATTCCGAACCATAGGAAGTCACCAAAACCACCGGCGCGGCGACCGCGCGCGATTGAAGTGCTCGCAGGACCTCGATACCGTTCATTTTCGGCATTTCGTAGTCCAGCAAGATCAGGTCGGGACGTAGTTCCAGCGCCATGATCAGGCCCTGCGCGCCATCCACAGCCACCGAAACCCGATAACCTTGCGGCTCCAGGACGGCGCTGCGGATGAATTCCCGCACTTCGGCGCTGTCATCAATAACAAGGATATGCGCGTTCATATCAGAACGTTTCAACGTTCAAACGTTCAAACGACCTCCTTGTGGAGTCTTCAAAGCCTCAAGCAGTTTGACAACCTGGAATCCCGACGCCTTTTCAGCCTCCAGCCATTGTTGCACCAGAGCATACCGCGACGTGAAGGCTTCGGCAAAATCTTCGCCTGCTTCTGTTGCCAGCTCCACCGTCGAAAGCAACATGATCCATTCTGCCCATAGCTCAAAGGATTCCTGGTTGAACCAGAGGATGTCCTGGTAACGGTTGACCCCAAGATAGGCTTGCACGTCTTGTTCCCGTAGCATAGCGTAGAGGACATGGTAAGCCGGGTTATCCGTTTCGTCCACTTCCTCAAACCAGCGGCGGTAGCCGAGCAGCAGTTTGATGAGTGCGGTTGCTCGACGCGCGGCGCCTTCTTCCAGTCCCCAATCTTCCAAGGCCCCGATGATCAGTTTGCCAAACAGCCATTCGTCCAGCCAACTGCGGCTGATTTCATCCGCCGTCTCCACATCCACGACTTTACCCAGCGCATGGGTGAAGAGCCAGCCGAAGAGCGTGCCCCACGTGACCGGCGCCGCCATCTTCCACGCTTTGAGCACATAGGCCGTTGCCGCCTGGTAGGTCTCGTCTGCAGGCGCCGGGGCCAGTTTGTCGAGGATAAGCGGCAGGGACAGGATGGTTTCCAGCTTCGCGCACACCTCGTCCGCCACAGGCGCGGCCTCGCCTTCGGCCTGCGCGACGGCCTTGACGGCGTTCAGCAAATCCAGCATCTTTTGCCGGACCTGGCTCAGGATGTTCTCATCCGGCACGGTTTCCGGATCGGTGATGCGAGCCGTGAGCAGCCAGCGGAAGGCCGGTGCGCTCACCAGCATGCGGAACGGCGCATGGACCGGCGCCAGGAACAGTTCCTTGAGCGTCTCGTCAATGCTGGCCACCCCGCGTCCGTTGAGGTAAGCGGTCAACTGCGCGTATTGTCGCCACTCGTTATCGCGGACTTCACGAAAATCGAGGAACACGTGAACCTGATAGGCATGCAATTCGGCATACAGCCCGTTTTCGACCAGCTCGCGGCAGTTGCGGATATATTCCAGGCCGGAGACGGCATCACGGAAAATCAGGTACACGTCCGGGTCATTGGGGATTTGCAGCCCTTCGGCGAGGGATTGCTGCACCAGTTTCTTATCGCCGGTTTCGTCTTTCACCACGTAAGCGACCGACATACGTGCCCACCCGCGCGTCTCGGCGTAGCGGTTGTGATACAGCACCAGCGAACGCTCGTGCCCCATGCGATTGGAGTAGGCGAAAACGTTCTCGTCCACATAGCCCTCCGGCGTGACGAAGTCATACAGCCGGAAGTGTTCCACCTCGGCGAAGAGCGCGCGGCGGTGCAGCAGGGGGAAGATTTGCCGCTCATGACGCTGCACCATGTAAGCGTCGGGGACTTCGTCCCAGTAGGCGCGACGGAACTCCATGCCGTATTTTTCGGCGTACCCTTCCACCTGCCCGTGCCCGAACATCGGCAGCCCCGGCAACGTCGCCATGACCGTGCAAATGCCGAAATACTTGTCGCCCTTGCCGAACTGATCCACGGCAGTGCGCTCGTCGGGGTTGTTCATAAAGTTCACATAGCGTTTGAGGATTTGTGGATCGAAATCCAGCGTGTTCTTGATGAGCTGGCGGTATTCGGCGTTCTTCTCGTCGCGCATCATATTCATAAACGCGCTATTATAGACGCGGTGCATCCCCAACGTGCGCACGAAGTAGCCTTCCATCAGCCAGAACGCTTCGGCGAGCAACAAGGTGTCGGGGGCTTCCTGGGCCACACGATCCACCACTTCGCGCCAGAACTCCTGGGGCATGGCCGCGTCGAATTCCGCTTTGGTCATCCCAAAGTCCGCACGTGAGGCGATATCGCCGCCGGTGCCTGGTTCCGGGAACCAGAGGCGCTGATAGTGTTTCTTGGTCAGCGTCATGGCCGCGTCGAAGCGGATGACGGGCGAGCGCCGTGCCACGTGCAGGATCGTCTGGATGACGGCCTCGCGCACTTCGGGCTTGAGGTAGTTGAGCTGCGCCGTATCGTTCCACGGCATGCTCGTCCCGTCGTTGCCGTGATAGATGTAGCGCGTGTCGCCGGTCCAGTGATCCACACGCTTAAAGACCACGGCGGCGTCGGTGCGATTGTAGTAATGATCCTCAAGGTAAATGCCCACGCGCGGGTTGTGGCTCAGGTTCGGCCCGTTGAACGTGTACGTAGGGAAGGGGCTGTACGGCAGGCTGATGAACCAATCCGGGTGCTCCATCACCCACGTGGAATCAATGCCCATGTGGTTGGGCACCATATCGCTCGCCATGCGGATGCCGCGCCGCCAGGCACGCGCTTTGAGGTCTTCATAGGCGGCTTCTCCGCCCAGGTCGTCGGCGATACGGTAATCTTCCAGTGAGTAAGCCGAGGCCACCGCTTCCGGGTTGCCCATCATTTGTTTGATCCGTTGCGACGCGGTACTGCGCTGCCACAGGCCGATCAACCACAGGCCGCTCATTCCCCAGCGCGCCAGGGTATCCAGTTCCTCGTCCGGCACTTGATCGAGATGGACGATGGGACGCTGGTACTTTTTGGACAGTTGATCCAGCCACACATAGGTATTTTTGGCGATGAGCACCAGGCGGGGCATCCAGGCACTGTCGGGGCTAAAGCGTTCCGGCTCCACCTCCAGGCCGGCGAACTCGTAGGGCTTCACCGGACCAGGCCCGAAGCCAAAGAACGGCTTTTGCTCCTCGGCCAGCAGATCCAGGCTGCTGAGGACGCGGTAGAGATATTTGCCCAGCAGCGGCGCCCAGTGGGTGCGGATGAACTCTAATTGAGCCTCCAGGGAATGGGGGAATTTGCGCGCCGGCGTGCGCAACATCTCGATGAGTGGCTGGTGATCCGGCCCGAAAGGCGGTTGCGTGCGGAAAAAATCATCCAGCCGGGCGATGACCTGCGTGTAGGCGGTAAATTTTTCCAGATCGCTGTCGTCGAAAAGCTCCAGGAAAGGCGCGAAAGCCGGATTGTCGTTCGCCAGCCACAGCATCAGCAGCTCTTCAAGGGCCACCTGGCGGTGGGGCGTGTCGCCGGTTGCACCCGCCAGATATTCGGCCACCGTCATTTCGCGGCGGTGGACGGCCAGGGGCGGGAACTGCTCGGTGAAAGCGCGCAGCGCGACCTCTACACGGTCCGCGCCAAGCTCTGCCTCGACGTAAGCCAGGGCTTCGGCCAGGGCGGTAGGCTTGCACTGCTCGCAGTATTCGCGGACGACGGCGTGCAGGATCTCGTCAATCAACCCCATCGCATTGATCTGTCCGGCGCGCACGGCGCGTTCCGGGAAATTGATGAGGTCGCGCTTTTCGTTCATCTTCTGGGCGAAGAGACGCGCGGCATGGAAGTTGGCAAAAATGACATTGCCACTTAGCGTAAACAGGGATTCATCGAACTTGTAGGTCTCACGCGCCTGGCGCGAAACGTGGAATTCTCGCAGAGCATGGTCGTGGTTCATCATGGTTCCTCCGAAAAGCGTTTGAACGTTTGAACGTTAGCACGTTCAATTGTAGCACAAGCGGTTACCTCACCCCACCGACCTTGTGAACTAAAGACCCCAAAAATCCGTCGAAATCTGTTCCATCCGTTGACCTCTTTCGTCCATCTGTCGGTCAATTGCCGGTTCATCATGAAGTCCGGTTTTTCAGCGGATGGTGATGAGAATGCTCAAGATCATACTCAGAAGCAAAATGATGGTGATCACAGTAAAAGCAATCCGTGCAACCTTTGCCTGCTTGGTTTTCATCCCTACCTCCCAAAATATCACTCCTCTTTGAAAAAATGCTTACTGATCAACCGAAACAACATCAGGGCTGCGGACACAAACACGATCAGGACCGATACGATGAAAATCAGGCGTATGGGAGTGCTCACCGGTTCGGATGGTGTGGTCTGTTGTTGGGGTTGTGGATTAGGGAGTGTCGCCAATGCGCCTATGTCCGTGCTGACCGCATTACCTTTTGGCAGGTGCACAGCGATATAGAACAGCAGTCCCGCCATAGCAATGAGCAGCACAATCATGCTTATCAGACTGAGTGACACGACACGGCGCATCCGTTTCCCTTGCCCACCTGAGTCATCAAAATTCCGCGTTACTTGATATGTGCATTATACTTCAAAGATTATAAAAATCCTATACCTGTTGCTAGGGCTGGCGCATTTGGGGAACTTTGTTCCGTCGTGATGTCTGTTGTGCCGCTAAAGCGGTGTCTTTAGGAAGGACTTTTGTGGCGGGGCGAAGCCCCGCCACAAAAACCCATCTTTCCCCGGCCTTCAGGGCGTATTCAGTTGTCGGAAGCGGCCAAATGCGATAAGCCCTATGCCTGTTGCGCCGAGGTGGCAACGGCCTGTTCGAGCAGTGTCTGAATCCGCGGCACCATCTGCGCGGGATTGGGATGTAACCCTTCGAGCAACAGCAGGTTTTCATAGAGTTGCTCGATGGTCGTGTCAATCAGCGGATTGGCGAACTGTGTCTCGACCAGTCGGGCCAGGTTTTGGATCAGCGGATGGCTACGGTTGATTTCGATGATCTTCAACGGCACCTCGTAATCTTGCTCGATCAACCGGCGCACGCGCTGCATCTCACGCTCCGGGCCGCTGTCGGGCGAGACCAGGCGGCACGGGCTATCTTTGAGTACCTTCGACTCGCGGACATCCTTGATCCGCTCGCCGAGGACATTCTTAAAGCGCAGGAGCAGCTTGCCGAACACTTCGGCCGGCAATTCGGCAGCGGTTTCCCGGTCGGATTGGTCTTCGGCCACGTCCGGCAATTGCAGGTCGGGATCATCCACGTTCTTCAATGGTTTCCCTTCGTACTCCCGCAGGCTTTGCACCATGAAGGCATCCAACGGATCCACAAGGTAGAGCACTTCGAGATCGCGCGCCTTGAAGGCGTCCAGATGCGGGCTGCGGGCGACGGTATTGAGATCGTCGCCGAGGATGTAATAGATGGCGGTCTGCCCCTCGCGCATGCGGGCGACATACTCGCTCAACGCGATGAGGGCGCCGTTGGACTTCGACGTGGGGAAACGCAACAAGGGCAACAAATCATCGCGCCCGCCGAAATCGGTCGCCACGCCCTCTTTAATGAAAGCGCCGAACGCTTCCCAGAAGATTTTGTAATCGTCCGGTTTCTCGTCCCCCAATTCCTTGAGGGCCTTGAGCACCCGTCCGCGCAGCGCCTTCTTGATGTGCCCCATGGCACGTGAGCTTTGCACCGACTCGCGCGCCACGTTGAGAGGAATATCCGCCGAATCCACCACCCCTTCGATGAAACGCAGGTATTCCGGCAGCATGTCCTTGTTGTTTTCCTGGATGAGCACCTTCCGCGAGTAGAGTCTCAACCCATAGTCGGTGCGCAGGCGGAAGATGCCGTGTTCACGGCTGCGCGGCACGTAAAGCACACTGCGGATGTCCACGGGCGCATCGGTGACGATGTGCAGGTGCAGCAGCGGTTTCTCGTAGTCCAGGGTGAGCTGGCGATAAAACTCGGCATACTCCTCGGCAGTGATTTCGTTTGGCGATTTGCGCCACAATGCCGTCTGCTGGTTGACGATCTTATCTTTCACGTAGATAGGGAATGAGATGTAGTTAGAATGTTTCTTGATGATCTGCTCCAAACGCCATTCTGAAGCGAACTCGGCGGCGTCTTCTTTGAGCGCGATCTCGATCGTCGTCCCGCGTTCTTTTTTCTCGGCCGGGCTGATGGTGTAGGTGTTGTCGCCACACGAGGACCACGTCCATGCCTGCGCTTCTGGCAGATAGGAGCGCGATGTGACCGTGACCTTATCGGCGACCATAAAGACGGAGTAAAATCCCACGCCGAATTGACCGATGATGTCGCCGAGACGCTGTTCGGCCTCCAACTTCTTGAGGAAGGCCATCGCGCCGGAATGGGCAATGGTCCCCAGGTTTTCGATAAGTTCTTCGCGCGTCATGCCGATGCCGGTATCGGAGACCGTCAACGTCTTAGCCTCGGCATCGAAATCTATGCGGATGGCCAGCTCGGCATCGGGATCGAGCACATTATGGTTGGTGAGCATCTCGAATTGCACACGATTCAACGCATCCGAGGCGTTCGAGATCAACTCGCGCAAGAAAATCTCCCGTTCCGTGTAGAGCGAGTGCGAAAGGATATGTAACAATTGTTGAACTTCAGCTTTGAATTCCAGAGATTCCATGAGCACCTCCTTAAAAATCGTTTGAACGTTGGCGCGTTGTTGTGTCGCTACTCCATGATATTCTAATCGGCATACATTAGAATAAGATTAGAAATACAGGGAACGGAGAACGAGGGAATCGGGAACCCAAAATCTAAAATCGCTTAAGCTTTTCTTAAGATTCCCCACAGTTTTCGTTAAGGACGTAATGGGACAGGTGTGTTATTCTACAGGGTGCGGCTCAGTTTCAGGGTGAGCGGCTCCTTGCAGTAGGGCTTTATCATGCTTGCTCCGAGGAGAACGCCAGTTCCCCGTTTTTAACGAGAAACGCGGATCTGGCGATCCACTCGAAGGCCGTTGAAGTCATTGTAACGAGAATGATAAAAAGACCCTACCTCTTGCAAGGCATGACCTTGACAATTCTTTTACATTTATTACTATTATATGCGTCTCGCGCCGCCTGATACCGAGGACTGGAGATGAAAGAGCGAAGCTTAGACGCGGGGTTATCCGCGACCGGCTTTGCTCTTTTTCACGTCAGGCCAACAACTCGTAATTCGTAACTCGTTATTCGCAAGGAGGACGAATCTATGATTGATGTCTCTCATCTGTCTAAATCGTACGGACCTATCGAAGCTCTAAGAGATGTTTCTTTCAGTATCGCTGCCGGCGAAATTGTGGGGTTGCTGGGGCCCAACGGCGCCGGCAAAACAACCATCATCAAAATCCTTACCGGCTACCTGCAGCCCGATGCGGGGACGGTCCTGGTCAACGGCCTGGATGTGCTCGAACACACCCGCGAGGTGCAGGCGCAGATCGGCTACCTGCCGGAAACCGCACCGCTGTACCCCGAACTGTCGGTGCAGGCCTATCTCAAGATGATGGCCGACCTGCGGCAGATCCCCGTGGAACAACAACCGCATTTGCTTTCCGAGGCCATTTACGCCACAGGCTTGCAGGATCACCTCACCCGCCCCATCGGTCAGTTGAGCAAGGGGTACCGGCAGCGCGTGGGATTGGCACAGGCCATCCTGCACAGGCCGCGCTTGCTCATTCTCGATGAGCCTACCGTGGGCCTCGACCCCACGCAGATCGTCGAGACGCGCAACCTGATCCGCCGCCTGGCCGAACACAGCACGGTCCTGTTCTCCACACACATCCTCTCCGAAGTCGAAGCGCTCTGTGACCGCGTCATCATCCTCATCAACGGGCAGGTTAAGGCCGATGCGCGTCTCTCTGAACTCGAGGCCACGTCCGACGCCATTTTGGTGCTCGATCAACGTGTGCCCGAGGTTCCCGAGACGCTTAAACATCTGCCTCAAGTCCAGGGTGTGGGAGTGTTCAAGAGCCACGACGGCTTCCCGGCCTACCGCGTGCTTGGGCGAACGGCAAAGGACCGTCCGCCGGTCGCCAACGACCTGTGCCCTGCCATCTACAACCTGGCGCGCGAGCACAACTGGCCGGTGCGCGAATTGCGCCGTGATGTGCGCACCCTTGAAACCGTCTTCAATGAACTCGCAACTGCGGAGGTGGCGCAATGAAACAGATCCTGACGATTACCCGCAAAGAATTGCGCGGCTATTTCGGCTCGCCGATGGCCATGATCTTCATCGGCGCGTTCCTGATAGCGACGTTGTTCTCGTTCTTCTGGGTGGATACGTTCTTCGCGCGTGGCATCGCCGATGTGCGCCCGCTCTTCCGCCGTCTGCCGATGCTGATGATCTTCATCGCGGCGGCGTTGACCATGCGTCAATGGAGCGAGGAGCAACGTTCCGGCACCATGGAAATCCTGTTGACCCTGCCGGTCTCGACCACCCAACTGGTGCTTGGTAAATTCCTGGCGGTGGTTGCGCTGATCGGTATCGCGTTGGCCCTCACCTTTTTCTTGCCCATCACCGTTGCCGTGCTCGGTAATCTGGACTGGGGTCCGGTGATCGGCGGTTATCTGGCCGCCATCTTGCTTGCGGCAGCTTACGCCGCTATCGGTTTGTTTGTCTCGTCGCGCACCGACAATCAGATTGTGGCGTTGCTCTCAACGGTATTGCTGTGTGGTCTGTTCTACCTCGTCGGGTCATCCGGCGTGACCAACTTCACCGGCAATGCTGTGGGTGAAGTGCTGCGGGCCATCGGCGCGGGGAGCCGCTTCGAGAGCATTCAGCGCGGCGTCATTGACCTGCGCGATCTGCTCTACTACGTCACCCTGGCCGGCATCTTCCTCGTGCTCAACGTCATCTCGCTCAAGGCGAAAGGGTGGAGCACGGGCGAACGTACCCTCACCAAGCGGCGCGGCCTGGCGCTGACCTCGGCGCTGCTCATCCTGAACCTGCTGGTGGCGAATGTGTGGGTCTACCCGCTCAACAATCTGCGCGTGGACCTGACGGAATATCGAGAATACACCCTCTCCAAAGCCACCCGCGAGCTACTGCGTGGCCTGCAAGAACCTTTGCTCATCCGGGGCTATTTCAGTGAGCGCACCCATCCCTTGCTGGCCCCGCTGGTGCCCACCGTGCGCGATATGCTGAGAGAATACGCCATCGCTTCGCGCGGCAAAGTGCAGGTGGAAATCATTGATCCGGCGAAGGAACCGGAGAAAGAGGCCGAAGCCAACAAAGTCTACGGTATCAAACCCACGCCCTTCCAGGTCGCCGGACGTTATGAAGCCTCGATCCTCAACTCTTATTTCGATATTCTGATTCAGTACGGCGATCAAAGCGCGGTTCTGAATTTCAGCAATCTGATCGAGGTACAGCCGAAGAATGAGGGGGGGTATGATGTTCGCCTGCGCAACCTGGAGTACGATCTCACCAGCACCATCAAGAAGACCGTCTACGGGTTCCAGAGCGTGGATACGGTGCTGGCGTCGCTCAACGATCCTGTGAAGATGACCGTCTATCTCACGCCCAACACCTTGCCGGAATGGCTCTCCGAAGCGCCGGCGACCATCGAGAAAGTGGCGCAAGAGATTGCTGCCAAATCCAACGGTAAATTCACCTATACCGTCGTGGATCCCACCCAGGCCGATAGCCCGATGACGCCACAGCAGCTCTACGACACTTACAAAATTCAGCCCTTTGCGGCCTCTCTGTTCACCAATGATGTGTACTACATGCACATGGTCTTGCAAATGGGCGATAAGGGGAATGTCATCTATCCTTCCGGTGAGATGAGCGAGGCCGATGTCCGCGGCGCTATCGAGGCGGCACTCAAGCGCATGTCCAGCGGCTTCCTCAAGGTAGTAGGGATTTGGTCGCCGTCCGAAACGCCCACCCAAAACATCTACGGACAGACGGTGCGCCCTCTCTCAACGTGGAGCAAGGTGCGCGAGACGTTGCGCCAGGAGTATGAGGTGCGCGATATTGACCTCAGCACCGGCGTCGTTGATCCAGATGTGGATGTCCTGCTCGTCATCGCGCCGCAGGGCTTTACCGACAAGGAGCTGTATGCCATTGACCAGTACTTGATGCGCGGCGGCACGGTCATTCTGGCCGCGGGCAACACCGCGCTCATTCAGGACCCGTACACCGGCAACCTCACCGGTCGCGCGATTACCGATGGCGTTGCGGGGCTGTTGGAGCATTACGGCTTTACTGTGGCGCAGGGCCTGGTGCTCGATTCGCAGAACGAGCCATTCCCCTTGCCGGTAGTCCGTCAGGTGGGCAATTATCAGGTGCAGGAATATCAGGCCCTGGATTATCCTTACTTTGTGGATGTTCGGCCTTCGGGTATGGCGAAGAACCATTCGCTGGTTGCCAATCTGCCTGCCATCACGTTGAACTGGACCTCGCCCATTACGGTCAGCCAGGAGAAAAATGCGGGGCGCAAGGTCGAGGTGATTTTGTCTTCGTCGCCCAAGGCGTGGTTCCAGAGTGGGAGCAATATCCAGCCTGACTTCGATCTCTATCCACAGACCGGTTTCGCGCAGCCGACGGCGACACAAGTGTTCACCCTGGCGGTTGCCGTGCAGGGGACGTTCAACAGCTATTTCGCCGGTAAACCTTCTCCGCTGGAAGCGACGGAGGCTATCACAGGAGAAAATGCCACATCCGCGATGGGAACCGGCACGATCGAGGTTTCGCCGGAGACGGCTCGCCTGTTAATCATCGGCAGCAACGAATTCCTGGACGACACCGTTTTTGAGATCTCCAGTGTGTTGACACAGGATCGCTATCTCAACTCGCTGCAATTCATCAAGAATGCCGTCGCCTGGGCCACCGAAGACGTGGAACTGCTGAGCATTCAGGCGCGCGGTAGCGCCAGCCGCATCTTGAAGTCGCTGGATGAGGGGACACAATCGTTCTGGGAAATCATCAACTACGGCGTCGCCCTGTTGGCTTTGCTGACGTTGGGTGGGGCTGTGAGCCTGTACCGTCGCAACGAGCGGCCTATGGAATTGGAAGCCCCAAATCGCAAATCACGAATCGCCGATCGTAAATCGGAGACGTCTTCGGAGGTGGAACAATGAAACGCCATCAACAAATTCTGGCCGGTGTGCTCATTGTACAGATCATCCTCAGCGTGGTGACATTCTGGCCCAAGAAAGCCTCTACAGGCACGGGGACGCTGATTTTCCCCGACCTGAAGGCAGAAGCGGTCACGGCGTTGACCATTACCGATGAGACCGGGGCCAAAGTTGCCCTGCGCAAAACGGCTAATGGTTGGGGATACGCCGATGCCGATGATTACCCGGCTTTGGAAAGCAAGATCACGCCGATCATCGAAAAGCTCGCCAAACTTTCCACCGGCACTCTGGTTGCCCGTAACGCAACCAGTCACAAACAGCTCAAAGTGGCCGACGATACCTTTGTGCGCCGCATCGAATTCACAACACAAGACGGCCAGACGCATACCGTCTACCTGGGCACGGCGCCGCGTTATACGGCCACCCATTTCCGCATCGGTGGCCAGAACGAGACCTACCTGACCACCGAACTCTCTACCTGGGAACTGTATATGTCGGCGTCCTCGTGGGTAGACACCACGTACACGCAGATTGACGCCACCAAGCTGACAGAGATCGTCCTGGAGAATGCCAACGGTGTCTTCACGCTCGTTAAAGACGGCGATGCCTGGAAACTGGCAGACCTGGCCGAAGGGGAAGTGATGGCGCCGGGCAAAGTCAACGATGTGGTGAGCAAAGCCACCCGCGTCATGCTTTTCAAACCTTTGGGCACCACCGAACAGGCCGATTATGGCCTGGCGCAACCGTTGGCGGTCGTCACCCTCAAGAACGCCGATGGCGGCGTCTACACCTTGCGTGTCGGGGCGAAGTATGATGGATCGAATTATGCTGTGAAGTCATCCGAGTCCTCATACTACGTCGCCGTCACCGAATACAACGTCAAACCGCTGGTGGAGAACACCCGCACGTCGTTCTTGCAAGAACCTACCCCCACGCCAACACCCACGCCAGCAGCGGATGTGACGCCGACGCCGCAGCCGTAACAACGCTTGTCCACAAACCGCCGGTAGGTCTGTGATTTACCGGCGGTTTGTGTATTTCATAAATGGTGATTTCCATTCCTGGCATTTTCCATTACAATAGAAATGTCAAACTAACACATCCCATACTCCGTACTTCATACTCCGTATTCCATTGCTCCATAATACATACATTGGCCGACAACTAACTAAGGAGGGTCACATGGCTGGGTGGATGGGCAAAACGACGACCGATTTGAATCTGCGGGCGGGCACGGGATTGGATTATCCGGTCCTTGCCGTGTTGGCCGAAGGTACAGTTTTCGACATTTTAGACGAGGTTGGTAGCAACTGGCTGCACATCCGCGTGGGCGAGCAGGAAGGTTATGTCTACCGGAGCTATGTTCAAATGCCGCGTGCCGGCAAGACAGCGACTGCCGTCGCCGTGCGCAACACGCCCGGTGAAACCCTGCCCATCGTCACGGCCTTGTACGAAGATACACAACTGCTCGTCTTCGGCGAAGAGGGCGGCTGGTATGAGGTGATCGCGCTGGGCATGCCCGGTTATGTGCCGGTGGAGGCCGTCGTGTTTCCCAAAATCGGGAAGACCACCGATTATGTGAATCTGCGCGCCGGATCGAGCCTCGAAGCCAAAGTCCTTGAAGTGCTGCCGCCCGGCACGCAAGTCCATATCTGGCAAAGCCTGGGCGAATGGATGTACATCGCCGACACGGTACGCTCAGGGCATGTCAACAGTGCCTACGTGCAGGTGGTAGAAACGCCGGCCGAGGAACAAGGCGGGGAAAAGCCGCACCCCCTTCCCGCCGTTCCCGAGGAACCACCGGAGGCCGAGAAAATCCGGCTTGGCCCCAACCCCACCTACATTGAACGCCAGGTCGCCGATCTGTGGAACCGCATGGGGGGCCTGCTCAAGGCCCTCGCGGCGCAATTGGAGATTGACCCTGCTACCGCCGTCGCCGTGTTGACGGTAGAATCCGGCGGGCGCGCCTTCGACGCTAATGGGCGGATGATCATCCGCTTCGAGAATCACGTTTTCTACGACCGATGGGGCAAGGACAATCCCGGCATCTACCAGCAACATTTTCAGTTTAACCCCGGTCAACGCTGGACGGGCCATATCTGGCGTCCCTCGGTCTATGAATCGTGGCGCAACTGTCACACCGGCCAGGACGAGGAATGGCGCGCCTTTGAATTCGCCCGTACCCTGGATGATACGGCTGCCAGGCTCTCCATCAGTATGGGCGGCGCGCAGATTATGGGGTTCAACTACGCCACGCTTGGCTATGATACGGTACAAAAGATGTTCGACGCTTTCTCGACAAGCGAGCGTGAGCAGATTGTCGGCTTCTTTAACTTCGTGCGTGGGCGCAATGCCGAATCCAAACGCATCGCGGCGCTGCAAGCTCTGGACTTCGTGGCCTTTGCGCAACTCTACAACGGCGCCGGGCAGGCCGCCCAGTACGGCGCAGCCATCCGCACGGCTTATGACACATTCCGCCAATTGAGGCAACAGATTTGACAACAGATTTGACAAGGTGAGGGCTATGGCAAGAAAGGGGAAAATCAAAAGTTTATACTATATCACCCATGTGGACAACCTCCCCTCAATTTTACAGCACGGGATACTGTCACACAGCATTGTTGAGGAACAGAAGATACCCTTTACTCCAATCTATGATCGGGGGATTGTAGCCAGTCGCCAGAACCGAACGGCGCCCGATGGGCGTAGCCTATGGAGCTTCGCCAACCTCTACTTTCAACCCAGAAACCCTATGCTTTACCGGGTCATTAACGAAAAGGACAAAACCAACATTGCCATTGTGGGTGTAAACCCGCAAGTTCTGGATATTGCGGGCACTTTTATTTCAATCGGGAACGCCGCCCATAGTCTCTCAAATATCGTACCCACAGCAGAAGGAATAAAGGTCATAACGGGTGAGCTATGGGATGTGCTTTCAAGTGATTGGTGGCGTGAGGAGGATGGTTCGAAGCGGAAGATAATGTCGGAGTGTCTTGTACCGGGTTCCGTTCCTCCTAACAACATACACACAATATATGTGGTCAATCATGAAGTAGCCGACAAAGTAAAGGCGGCTATCTCTCCGTACACAACCAAAGTTGATGTTGTTCAAGAACCACCTATGTTCTTTCAACCGAGAAAACTCTACCGACTTGCCAGTAGATTATCTTTGGTAGATGGCGACATGTTCTTTTCCCAAATGCAGACATTTACTATCAGCGTCAATACCGTGGGCGTTATGGGCAAAGGTCTTGCCTCAAGAACGAAATATCAGTTTCCTGATGTCTATGTTTTCTATCAGGACCTGTGTCGCAAAAATCTACTCAAGATGGGTCTCCCTTATCTTTACAAACGAGAGACTTCCCTGGATAAACAACTGGCAGATGATCCAACTTCACTCCCTGAACTTAATGCAAATAAATGGTTTCTATTATTCCCAACAAAACGCCATTGGCGTGAAAACTCAGATATAAAGGGGATCGAAGAAGGCCTGGCGTGGATAAAGAGGAACTACAAGTCAGAAGGTATCCAATCGCTGGCACTTCCGGCATTGGGTTGCGGGTTGGGTCAGTTGAAGTGGCAAGACGTTGGCCCCTTGATGTGCCAATACCTGGTTGATCTTGATATCCAAGTTGTGATTTATCTCCCTCAAGAGAAAGGGGTGTTACCTGAACATCTGACGCCAGAGTTTCTGCTAAACAAATAAACTTGCGTCAATAGCGTTTCTTCCGTCGGTCAAAGCCAGGTTCGAACGCACGCGCCGCGTTTGTCAATGTGGGTGACGATGGCCCCGCGCGCAAAGGGGTTGTTCTTGAGATGCGGCGCGTCGAGGATGCCGGTTGTCACGGCCCGCGCCAGCGTCGCCGGATCGGTGAGCGGATCGGCGACATGATCTCCGGCCAGCGCGCGAATTTGCGCCAGCATCGTTTCTGCCTCACGCACCAGCTCATCCTTGCGTGCCTGCACGACCGGATCCGCCGTCATGTCCGGCTGACCGCGCAGGGCATTGTCAATTGCCCGCCGCGCCATCGCGCATGCGGCGATCACATCGTCGGCGGTGGCGGCGTGGTGCGCCTCGGTGTGCCCGACGATGTGGACGATGTGCGGCTTCAGCGCCATCTGCACGTAGATGCTCGCTGCCAGATGCGCGCGCGCCGCATCGTCGTTGAGCGGGTAACTCAGCAATCCTGTGCGCGTCTGTTTCCAGATGCGGAAATCGGCGTCGGCCAACGGCGCGATCAGTTCGAGGATGGCCAGCATCTTTGCTAAATCCATCGCATCCGAAAGCCCCGGCGGACTGTTGAACATCAACTGCGCGATATAGTCGCGCACACCGAACGCCTTCGCGTTGTGCGCCGAAAGGTACGCCGCAACGACAGAGACGACATCCGGCGCGTCGCGCATGCCCCAGTGATGTGGCTCGTTCAATTCGACAGGAATGTTGCGCGCCCCGTACCATGCCATCACTTGCTGGTGCTCGCGGATGGAGCCTTCCAAATCCCACGGTCCACGTCCGTCCATCTGATTGAACCAGAAAATGGGCACGGCGCACCAGGCGATGTTGATCGTTTCTACATACATTTCCGCCAGGCGGATGAAATCGTCGGTGCCGGAGTAGGTGCGCATGAGTGGGTAGTTGCCACGGCGGGTGGCCCGGTAGAGGGCGCGGTAGTCATCGGGCGTGCGCACCGGCACACCGCCGGCCCCTTTCCGCCGCGGGTCCTGGCGTTCAGGGTGGAAGAAGTTCTCCTGCGCATCCTGGTCAATGCCCAGCGAAATCACGTCCAGGGCGTGCGCCTCGGCGATTTTGGCCACACCTGCCAGCGTCGCCTCCATCGTCGGCAGCCCGAAGTGATGGCGGAGAATGGGATACGGCGCTTTCCAGGCGATGCGTTCCACGGCCGTCTGAGGGAAATCGGCCTCGACGGCCTGCGCGCGCTCCTGCCCTTTGAGGTACGCCAGCACCGCATCCGGCGGCTCACTGCCATCGAAAACCCGCTCGAAGAAACCGATGGCCCGCGCGCGCTCGGCGACCGGGGGTGTGCCGCCGAAGGCAAACCGCACCCCGGCGCTGCGCAGCTCATCCGCCGCTTCGGCGAAATCGGCCAGCAGCCGTTCGCCGGTCTCCGGTGTCAAACGGTACGAGACGCCCACCAGGTCGGCATGCTCACGGCGCGCGGCCTCCAGCATGGCCTCCACCGACACCGCCGGCCCCAGGAACACCGTCCGCCAACCGGCCGCTTCCGCCAGCCGCAGAAAATTCATCACCCCGGCCACGTGGACGCACTCCCCCAACGCTCCGGCTACGACTGTCTTCATCCTTCACCTCTCCGTAACTGGTAATCGGTAATCAGGGATTGGGGATTGGGCAGTCATCCATTCGCTGATTCGCCATTTGCCATTTGCCATTTGCCATTCGCCATTCGCCAATTTGCCATTTGCCATTCGCCATTTGCCATTTGCCATTTGCCATTCGCCATTCGCCATTCGCCATTTGCTATTCGCCATTCGCCATTCGCCATTTGCCATTTGCCATTTGCCATTTTATCTACCGCTCCCCCGTTTCCACGTAATGGTGCAGTTCCGACACCGACATCCCCTTGATGCCCAGGCGCTCCAACGAGCGTCCGGTGCGCCAGTAATCCGTCCCGTGGATGATGTTCGCCAGCTTGACGATCGAGCGGATGGTGCTCGTTTCCACGCCGTATTGTTGGCCGATCAGCGCGATGGGCACCAGACTGCACGGCACGTCCTCGAAGATGTAACGGTGCTGGATGCGGTTCGGCGCTTTGATGCCGCCGTAGCCCGGATTGGCATGCATGGCCTCATAGAGGTTGGTCCCGGTCGCGCCATACGCCCGTTCAAGCCACTCTTCGGCGGTCTGCGCGCGGATGCCCACGGCAGAGGCGACGGTCACGCGCTCGCGGTCGAGGGCCGCCAGCACCCGCGATGTCGCCGGCGTGACGCCGTCCATGTAGAATTCAAAATCCCCCTGCCGCGCCTCGATCCACCCGGCATTGAGCAGGGTCAAGGCGGGGTGAAAGATGGCGCCCATGTTGTTCAGGCTGGTGTAGAGCACATTTTTCGCGGCGATAAACTGCGGGTAGACTTGTGTGAGCAGCGCCAATCCCGCCTGGGTGCGGCTCGCGGGGAACGCCGCCACCGGCACGGAGAACTTCGTGCGGAAGATGCGCGCTTCCGCCGGCCCGTTGCTGCGTGCCGCAAAGAGAAAGGTTTCCGCTTCGCAGATGACCGGCTTGCAGGTGCACCCGCCTTCGGTGAGCGCCTGCCTGAATTCCAACGCGCCGCCGGTGCGCCCCGGATGCAATACGACGACATGCTCATCGCGCAGGTAGGGCGCGGCCGACAGGGCAATGTCCCGATGGCCCGAAGCCGGGACAACCACCATCACCAGTTCCACATCCTCCAACGCTTCGCCTATATCGGCAGTGACTTTGCGCAGCGGCGCGATGATGTTACGTCCATCTTCAGTTTCCAACTCGATGGCGCCGCGCATTTCGACGCCCTCGATTCTGGCGTAGGTGCGATTGTAAAGCGTGACCTCAAATCCACGCGAGGCCATTTCGGCAGCCATGGCTTTCCCGCCATGCCCGGCACCCAGGACGGCTACTCGCGTCACTTTGCACTCCATAATTTCCCTCCATAACGAAAATATAACGAAAATATACTGAAATCAGCAGATTGAGCAGATTTCTGGCCGGTCTGCAACGCTCGTTAAAGAACGCGGTCCTTGGGACTCAGACGCCGATGTCGCCGGCGCACTTCCCATACCCGCAGCGCAGCTTCAACCTTCACCGGTATGGACATCTTCGATTGTCCGATGCGCCGATCCTCAAAATAGATGGGGATTTCCACGACGCGATACCCCAACCGCTCGGCGACGTAGGCCATCTCGACCTGGAAAATGTACCCTTGCGAGCGGATGCGGCTGAGGTCCATCCCTAACAGCGTTTCTCGCCGCCAACACTTGAAGCCGGCTGTGGCATCTTTGACTTTGCACCCCAAAATCAGGCGCGTGTAGATACTGTTGGCCCACCACGAAAGAAACCAGCGGCCCCATCCCCACCGTTCATCCGTTTTTCCTCCCGGGACATAGCGCGAGCCGACGACGACATCGCACGTTTCGATCTGCTCCAGAAATTGTGGAATGTATGTGGGTGAATGGGAGAAGTCGCAGTCCATCTGCACGATGTACTCTGCTCCGTGCGCCAGTGCCCAGCGGAAACCGTCAATGTATGCTCGCCCCAGGCCGCGCGCCCCCGTGCGGTGCATGACGTGGACGCGCCCCGGATATTGTGCCGCCAACCCGTCCGCGATGGCGCCGGTGCCGTCGGGCGAGGCGTCATCTACGAACAAAATGTCCAGGTTCGGCAGTTCCAGGGCCAACAGAGCCTCGGTCATCGGACGGACGTTGTCCGCTTCATTATAAGTGGGGACAACAACGGTAAGTTTCTTCGCAGATGCTGGCATAGACATGGCTTCTTGAGTTCAAGCCCCTCCTCTGTTGTCGTTTTCAGAAACCCATTTTACACGTCTCACATAAATTGTCTATCCTGCAGGTGTAAGAAGCAAGATTATGGTAAAATGAGTGCTGTCAGCCGTCACGCGGTATGCCGTTTTCTTACAATAGGAGGTTAACATGGACATCAATGCTGTAAAACTGGTCTATTTCTCGCCGACGCACACGACGCAGCGCGTTTTAGAGGGCATCGCCCAGGGGGTGGGATGCCAGATGGTGTCTTCTCTCGATCTAACGCCGCCGCATGGCCCGAATCAGATGGTCGAAGTTGACGGCAACACCCTCACCATCCTCGGCGCGCCGGTGTACAGCGGACGTCTGCCCGCCGTGGCCGTGCAGCGATTGCAGCGCGTATCGGGCAGCGACAGCCCGGCAGTCATCGTCGTCGTCTACGGCAACCGCGCCTACGAGGATGCGCTTCTGGAGTTGAAAGATATGGCGATGGCGCGCGGCTTTATCCCGATCGCAGGGGCCGCTTTCATCGGTGAGCACTCCTATTCCACCCCCGCGATGCCGATTGCGCCGGGTCGCCCGGATGCAGCGGATATAGCGAAGGCCGTTGCCTTTGGGCAACAGGTTCGCGCACGATTGATGCAGATGTCCATTGCCGACCCGCCACCGCTGAGTGTGCCCGGCAATTTCCCCTACAAGGAGCGGCGACCTGCGCTGGAGACCCCACCAACTCCAACGACAATCGCCGATCTTTGCACGCTATGTGGCCTGTGCGCCGATGTGTGTCCCACCGCTGCCATTGCCGTTGACGAAGCCGTCATCACCAACGCCCGCGCTTGCATCCAATGCTGCGCCTGCACGCGCATTTGCCCTACCGCCGCACGGGTGATGGAAGACCCGCGCATCTTGCGGACGGCGGCCTGGCTCTACGAGAACCACAGCGCGCGCAAAGAACCGGAAACCTTTATCGCCTAATCCATCATTACCTAAAAATCCTTTGTGTGCTGTGTGTCCTTTGTGGCTTTTTCGGGGGAGTCTCAAAAAATTTTTCAAGGAGAAATACCTATGACCGCTACAGTGAGCCTGATTCAGGGGACGGAGCGTTATGCCAATCTGCGCGCGGCGCTGGATTTGATCGCCGACGCCATTACATTCGAGGGACGCCGACAGGTGCTCATCAAGCCCAACCTGGTGAGCCACCGGCAACTTTCGGCCACGCATCCCGACGCGCTGCGTGCTGTGCTCGACTTTGTGCGCGCACGGTACGCCGGACCGCTGCTCATCGCCGAGGGCGCGGCGCTGGTCAACACCTGGCAGAGCTTTGCCCATTTCGGCTACGAGGCGCTCGCGGCCCGCTACGATGCTGTGTTGGTGGACTTGAACGCGGATGAGACTGTGCCCGTGCAGGTCTACGACCGGCATCTGCATCCCAAAACGTTGCGACTGGCACGCACCGTGATCGAAAGTGATCTGCGGATTTCGGTCGGCCCGCCGAAGACGCACGATACCGTCATCGTCACCCTCGCGATTAAAAATATGGTGATGGGATCGCTCATCAACCCGATGGTGGCGGCGCGCGATGTCCCGCAGCATGAGTCGTTATCGTCGCTCGATAGATTGGTGCCGCAGTGGTTGCGTTTTTCCGCGTTGGCCGATCGGGTGATGATGCGTATGGCCGAAAATAACCTGAGCAACAAATTCGCCATGCACCAGGGGTTCCCCGTCATTAACCTGAATCTGGCGATGCTGGCGCCGTGGGTCTGGCCACACGTGGCAGTGATTGATGGGTTCGAGGCAATGGAAGGCGCCGGGCCAACGAAAGGCGATCCTCTGGATTGGCGCGTGGCGCTGGCAGGGACGGATGCGCTGGCTGTGGATACTTTTACCGCGCACTTGATGGGCTTCGATCCGCACGAAATCGGCTACCTGCATTACTGTCAACGCCTGGGATTGGGGATCGCGGAGCTTGCCGACATCAAAACGGTGGGTAATGTCGCACCGGAGGCCGCGCGGAAGCAATTCAAGCCGCACCCTTCCTATCGTCGGCAACGCAAGTGGCATCTTGAGGCCGCCGACCGCTTGTTGCGCCGGGCACCCCAAGAGAAGTGATGCCGTGACGCTCAAGACCCTTTTGAACAAGCGCGATCTCAATCTGTGGCTGCTACTCGCGCCGCTGCTTCTGGCATGGCCGGCGATCCAACCCTTCCTGCGCAATGAATTGACCGTCGGCTACGACAATGTTCTGCATCTCTGGCGCAGCCTCGAAGCCGAGTCTATGCTCGCGCACGGCGTCCTCTACACCCGCTGGTTCCCCAATATGGTGTTCGGCCTGGGATATCCCATGCTGCTGTTCAACCCACCGCTTTCTCCACTGCTCGCGGCCTTGCTCCACCGCTCAGGGTTGGACTGGCCACTCGCCATCAACGGCGTTTTTGCATTGGGGACGCTGCTTTCCGGTTGGACGACCTGGCTCTGGGTCCGCGACCTGCGCCGTTCCACTCCCCGCATCGAGCGCGAAGTTGCCGCGCTCGCTGCTGCCCTGGTGATGGTCACCCTGCCGTTCCACGCCTACGTCAATTACCACCGCGCCAGTATGAGTGAGGCGCTGGCCTGGGCCTTCCCGCCGCTCATTCTGTGGGGGTTGGCCCGCTGGCAACGCGATGCGCAACGTCGCGGGCTGTGGGCGGCGGCCGGCGGCCTGGCCGCGATGTTGCTCACCCACGACGCTTTTGCTTATCTGCTGCTTCCCCTGCTGGCGGTCTGGGTGATCGCCATCGCGCTGGATGCCCACAATGCTCGCGCGGCCTGGCGGGGCGTCTGGGCTTTGGGACTGGGGATCGGACTGGCTGCGTTTTTCTGGTTGCCTTCGATCCTGGAACGGGGCAATGTGCAGTTCGGACGGGTGTTGAGTTATCGCTATTCGGCCAGTTTTGTCTCGCCGGCCTATCTGCTCGAGCCGCCGCGCGCCGTAGATGCCAGCTTGCTCAATCCCTGGCTCCCCAAAGGCATTGGGCTGCTGCCGGCACTGGGGATGGGATGTGCAGTGCCGGTGCTCGTTGCGCTGCGCCGCAAGGATGGCTTTTGGCGGTTGTTCATCCTGGGGATGACAACCCTCGGCTATCTGTGGCTTGTCACGCCTGCCGCGGCCTGGTTCTGGCAACTTGTTCCGCAACTGGCCTTCTTGCACTTCCCGTGGCGTTTCCTCTCCCCGGCGGCCGTGGGTGTCGCCGCGCTCGCCGGGATCGGATGTGGCTGGCTTGCGCGACGCTGGCTGCCTGCCGGGACACTGGCGCTCATCGTGCTGAGCCTGGGGACATTCGGCTGGCTCTATCCGCCCCATACGCCTCTCCCGCAACCGGCGACGCTGACGGGGATGTTCGATTACGAACATCAAACCGGTTGGCTCGGCGGGACAACGTTCGGTGAGTTGCTCCCGCGGACCGTGCAGCAGCTTCCCACGAACAGTCCGCCGGAAGCCGACCTGCGCGCCGGACGGGAAGCGCTACGGTTGCGCCCTGAAGAATTGCCTGAAGGCGCACGCATCCACGCCGCCAGCTATGGACTAAACCGCGCGCGGCTGGAGGTGGAATCCCCGGTCGTTTTCTGCGCCCGCTACTGGACCCTGGCTTACCCCGGCTGGCGTGTGTGGATTGACGGGGAGCCGACTTCCATCATCCCCAGCGAACCGGAGGGTCTGATCACTTTCGACGTGCCCGCCGGCCGCCATACGCTGGAAATCCGCTTCGGAGAGACGCCGCTGCGGGTTGCGGCAGATGCGCTCTCGATGCTCAGCCTCGCGCTGTTGTTGTTCAGCCTGATCAAAGCTCCGCATCAGAAGCCTGTTCCGGCTTCGGATACGTCGGAGCCTTTCAATGCGCGGGGTTTCTGTGCCCTGGCCCTGGCCTTGATCCTGGTCAAAACTCTGTGGATCGAACGCTTCGACACGCCGCTGCACTTCGCCAACCTTCGCGGTGAGCACTTGCGCCGGGTAGATGTGCCCCTGGACGTAACTTACGATGGCCAGTTCCGCCTGCTCGGTCACGACGCCTTACCGTCCACGCTCGCGGCGGATGCCCCGTTGGATGTGTGGACGTATTGGCAGGATACCGTCCCGGGCGGGCCGGATTATGGCGTGGGCATGGCGCTCAAAGATGCCGCCGGCATCATCTGGAATATGCCGACGCCGTGGCCGCCACCCTGGCACCGCGAGCCACCCGCGACCGGCGTCTGGTCTCCCGATCAATATGCCGCCATCGCCCACCGCTATTCCCTGTGGCCGGGGACGCCGCCGGGAACGTACACATTGACGTTAAGCGTTTTCGAGCGTGCCTCGGCCTTCACCTACAGCGGACAAGACGCTGCCGGGCAAAGCCTGGGCACCGAACTGGTGTTGGGCACGCTGCGTGTGACGCCGCCACGTCGGCAGGTGCAGGATACAGAAACGCGCTTCCTTGCTGCACATGACGCCGTCTGGGGCCCCCTACGGCTGATCGGCTATGATGTGGACCGTGATGTGGCCTCACCCGGCACCTTCGTCCTGCTCACCTTCCTGTGGCGTGCCGAGAGCGCCCCGCCGACCGATTGCTCTGTCCGGGTGCGGCTTCTGTCGGAGACGGGGGAGGTCGTCACGGCAATCGCGTTGCCGCCGGTTCGCGCCGACTTCCCTACCACGGCCTGGCGTGCCGGCGAAGTGTGGCGCGGGCGTCATCTTGTGCGGATCCCCGTCACCCTCGACAGTGGCCGCTATCGCTGGGATGTGTGCGCCTGCCCGGAACTCAATGCCGCTACGACACCGGCGCAACTGGCTTCCGTGGATGTGGCCGCCCCACCACACCGCTGGGACGTCCCCGACCTGGATGTCACGCTCGACGCGCGCCTCGGCGCAGGCGCGGTTCTCCTGGGTGTGCAAAGCCAGCCGGACGTGGCCCGGCCCGGCGACCCCCTATCGGTCACCTTAGTCTGGCGCGCCGAAGCGATCATGGATGAAAGTTACCGCGTCTTCGTCCACCTGCTCGCTCCCGACGGCACGCTGGTAGCGCAATCTGATGCTGAACCGGCAAACTGGCATCGCCCCACGATCGGCTGGGTGCCCGGCGAGGTGATCCTGGACTCCCACACCCTGACGCTGCCCGCTGCGTTGCCGCCGGGTGTTTATAGCCTGCACGCCGGCCTGTACACCCTGGATGCGGGACGCTTGTGCACCCCGGACGGTATGGATAGTATCCGGTTAGGAGAAATTATGGTGAAGCAAAGCGCAGATTGAGGGGTAGGTTAAGTTTTTTATCCTCAAAGAACTTCCTGCGTGATAAAATTCATCCGTTTATAAATCTATTGCATCTTCGTATTAAAATTCTTCAATCTCACCCTTGACAGAATCGAGGTTTGGGATTACAATATGGCTTGTAATCGAATTACATCGAGAAAAGGAGAAGACCATGAACGAAGATGCAAACATCGAGATCGTCGCCGCGCCGGACCAACCAATGGGGCCGGACAAACGTTGGGTCGCGCCTTTCTTCACAATTTGGATTGGGCAGGCGCTGTCGTTAGTGGGCAGCCAGGTCGGCGGGTTTGCCCTGGTGTGGTGGCTGACCAAAGCGTCGGGTGGGTCGGCGACCGTTCTGGCCACAATGACGTTGATCGCCCTGTTGCCGCAGGTGCTGTTGGGGCCATTTGCGGGCGCGTTGGTGGATCGCTGGAATCGCCGCCGGGTGATGATCGTGGCCGACAGCCTCATTGCCCTGTTTTCGGCAGGATTGGCCGTGCTCGCCTGGCTGGACGTGTTGCAAATCTGGCACGTTTACGTCATCATGTTCGTGCGCGCGTTGGGGGGGACATTCCACTTCGCGGCGATGCAAGCCTCCACGTCGTTGATGGTTCCCAAATCGCAGTTGGCGCGCATCGGCGGGATGAATCAGACGCTGCGCGGCGTCCTGGACATCATCACCCCACCACTGGGCGCGCTGTTGCTGGAAGTGCTGCCGTTGTATGGGATTATGGGCCTGGATGTCGTCACCGCCGCATTTGCCGTGGGGCCGTTGTTGTTCATCGCCATCCCGCAACCCCGCCGTGAGGGTATGCCGGCAGCGGCCGACGGCACTTCACCCGTCGTAACGTTGTGGCGCGATGTCGTGGGCGGGATAAGCTATATCTGGCATTGGACGGGATTGTTCATCGTCCTGCTGATGGCAACGGCACTCAATATGACGTTCAATTCCGGCTTCTCCCTGTTGCCGATCCTGGTGAACAAGCATTTTCTCGCCGGCGCGCTGGAATTGGGCTGGTTGAACTCGGCGTGGGGCATCGGCGTGGTCGCCGGTGGGCTGACCTTGAGCGTCTGGGGTGGTTTCCGTCGCAAAATTCACACGAGCATTCTCGGACTGATAGGGACGGGCATCGGCGTTATCCTGGTCGGCGTCGCGTCGCAGCGTGGGTTCTGGCTGGCCTGGGCAGGGATATTGCTGGCCGGGTTTATGAATCCCATTGTCAATGCGCCGTTCATGGCCCTTTTGCAAAGCGCGGTCGCGCCGGAGATTCAGGGGCGCGTCTTCACCGCCGTTAGCAGCCTGGCGGGGCTGGCTTCCCCGTTGGGGATGATGATCGCCGGGCCGGTGGCGGACCGGGCGGGCGTGCAGGTCTGGTTCCTAATCGGTGGCCTGGTCAGCATCCTGATGGGCAGCGCGATGTGCTTCATCCCGGCGGTGTTGCAACTCGAAGACGAGGCCGGCCGGCGCGAGAAACAAAACAGCCTGGCATCTCTTTAGGTTCTCCAGCATTATCGAGATCATATTCTTTTAACCAGACATTAGCCGGTGCCGTTGTTGCTGGGAGATGATGTCGTGACCCTATCTCTGCCACGCCCGACGAGCAATCGTCTCCCATCAACATAACGGCTCGCCGCGTCAACCGCGCCGCCGAAGCGGGGTCGGCTGACGCGGCGGGTTATGTCGCACCATCGCCACGTCCAATTCTATGCCAAGCGTCACGGAAGACATCGCTCTCATAATCCTTAGGCTGAAGCCAATAAGATATGCGGCCATCCTTTTCTCCGCGATGAGCGCGTTGTTTGATCTCGTCAGGCGTTAAGATGAATACGGTCGGTTTCGAGATGACCTGGCTGATAATTATCCAGAAGTCGCCCATCAGGTCATCAATTGATGTGCCCAGGGGTACTGGTGCCCTCTTGCTGAGCGATTTCACCTGCATCCCAAGGTACCGCTTCCCATTACGACTGTACGCGACGATATCGATCCCGCGGGCATTTCGTGCGGTTGGCATCACATTCCAGCCAAGTAGTGAGAGGTGATAGCAGGTGAAATACAGGCCTGCGTTACCGACTATCTGTGCGTCCAGTTTCATACATACCTCGAAGCGGCATAACGTGTGGCTCAGCGGCTCGCAAGCGAAGGAGCAAAGCAACCGAGCGAAGCGGGTCGGCTTGATGCGCCGGTTATGCCGCCTTTCACCGTGAGAGCATTAAGCACTTCGCACATTCGGCGATGTGGTGACCTCACTCATCCTAGAATCTCATTCACCAACGCGTCAATCTCCGCCAATTCCTCTTTCAACATCGCGCGCACCATCCCACGCAATTTGCCGATGCTGGTGATGTTGCCCGTGCCGCCGCGCGTGAGCCACTGCGCTACCTTTGTGCTACACGCTTCGCCCAGTTCTGCCAGCCGTTTATGCGTTGGATTTGCCGCGTCGAATTTGGGGATGGGCAGTTCGAGAACTTTTTTGACGATGTGACGCGGCCCCCACAAACCGCGCGCTTGCATTGGCTTAAGCATTTTGTTAACCAGTGGCGAATTTAGGAAGGTTGCTAAATACAATGCCTCTTGACGATTTGCTGTCTCAAGTCCATAAGTCACATAATCCACAAGAAATCCGCACGCTACAATACGCTGACCACTGCAATCGAATTCGACTTTCTCATTTTCGACCACGGCGGCAACAACATTCGTACCTGACGCATTGTAGAGAACTCGATACTTTGCTTGAGGATTCTGCTCCGTCAGTTTCTTTCTGTAATCCAGCCAACCCAGTACATCAATCCTCTCCGCTTTCGTGCTACGGCGTTTCTTCCATTCCTCCTCCACCTTTGCAAGCCATCGTGCCAAATTCAGGTAACCGCGTTTGCGCGCTTCGTTCGCATCAATCAGTTCATAGTGGTCTCCCTCTGGCTCAATCGGCAGAACAACGAGGCGATAATCCAGATGTCCGAATGGGAGCAAATCGGTGGAGAGCAGAGTTGCGTAGAGGAAACGACTTTCAACGGTGCCTTTGAAGAAAACAGTTTTGTATGCGTCTTTGGCTTCTTCTCTCGCGCGCGTTGCGGTTTCCAGCGGCGGCAAATCGGGATTGAATCCCAGCGGTGATGGCTTGACCTCGACAAACCAAAACGAGCGTGGCACAATCGTCGCGCCTTGCGCGAATTTTGCTTTGTAGTAACTTGCGGCTTGCGTTGCGGTGCACGCGCCTGTGCCCCAAAACGAACGCTTGCCGCGCGTGTGCAAAGTGAATTCCACATCTTCAATCGCGAGCGCGTTTTCTGCCTCTGCGAGCGCGGCGTTTTTCTTTTCCAATTTGCCGCGCAGAATCTGTCCGCGCAGTGGTGCAGTGATCGCCGTTCCCGTGGGCGTTTCAAATTCGCGCTTGTCCGCTATCAGCACGCACGACGGCACGTTGAACAGCGGCGTAACGTTTTCGCAGTCCCACACCTCGCGCCAAGAGAGATGGTATTGTGTATCTTCGCTGAATTTGAACGCGCGCTTCCGCAAGCCGTCGTGCTGGTCTGCGCTGAACAAACTCTTGGGCAAGACGAACGCAATCGCGCCACCGCTTTTGAGATACAAGTCGGCGGCGCGCACGAGAAAGAGCGTCGCGAGTTCCAAATGCGTAATCAATTCGCCGCGCCCCGTGAGCAGGCGATAGTTTTGCGTGATTTGCTTCTTGAGAAATTCCTGGTACGCGGGTTGTTCGATGAAATGGTACGCGATCCACGGCGGATTGCCGATGATGAAGTCGAATTTGCGTTTGAAAAAGAGCGGCTTGTAAATGTTCTTGAGCACAAACGCCCAAATTGTGTCGCGGTCGGCGTCAATGAAATACTTGAGCGCATCGGTAATCGTAAAGAGCGCGTGGACGAGCGCATCGTTGTCGGTGTGCGGAAAATGCTGTGCCTCCAGATAGTTGCGGAACAGTTCGGGCACGATACGCTTGCCCTTGTTCTGCTGGGCGTATTCTTTCGCGAGTTCAATCGCCTTATCGTACTCGCCCAGATTTTCCAGTAAGACTTCGGGCAGATTCAGCTCGCGCCCGTCCAATTCGACGCGATAACTGGGCAGTTGCATCCAGAGCGTCGGCGTGACTTCGCGCTCGGGCAGTTTGAGGGTGTCCGCGAGATAAATCGGAATCGTCACCGCGCCTTTGCGCTTTCTCAGCAAATCGCCGAGCGCGAGAATGTAATTGGTTTTGGCGACGATGACCGCGAGCGGGTGAATGTCCGCGCCGTAAACTGAATCGAGAATGTGCGTGAGCGTTTGTTGCGAATCGTGGAGCCTCGCGCGTTTTTCGCGAATCGTCAGATAGATGAACGTGCCAGAACCACACGTCGGATCGAGCACAGCGCCGCACGGGTTTTCGTCGAGCAGTTTGCAAACAATGCGATGTGCCAACCAATCGGGCGTGTAAAACTCACCGAGATCGTGGCGCGTGGCAGGATCAACCAACTCCTGGTACAGCGATTTCAAAACATCTTCCGATAACTCGCGCAAGTTGTAATTTTGCAAGAGCGAGAAGAGCCAGCGTGCCGCTCCAACGCCGATTCTCACCGCGCCCTCGCGCGCGAGCCACGAAAAGAAATCCTCCTCGATGAAATTCTCGATGCCTTGCGCTTTGAACGCGCGACCCTCGAGCAATTCGACGATTTGCGCGTCGTCGGGCAGCGTCGTGCTTTCGGTGATACGCTTCCACGCCATCAACTTGGCGAGCGTCGCAAGATAGGTGTGGCGGATGAACAAATCGTCGCCCGCGACCTGCGTGCCATAGACGACGCGCAGGTACTTGTCCCAGCCGTCAAACACCACCGCGAACGCGCTGCGCGATTTAACTTCTTGCCACAGCGTTAGCAGCGCCCGCGTCGTGCTTTGGAACGCGTGACTATTGACTCCAAAGTCACGCACAATCGTTTCGCTGGTCGGGTGAAGAATTTCCTTGCGGAGGAAATAGCGGTCGAGCCAAAAGTAAATCTCGCGCGGTTCGAGTTTCGTCCAATCCGCGTCTTCAATCACTTCCAGTTGCACATCGGCAGGGGAAATCTCGCCTGTGGTCTTGGCGAGCGTCGGCGAGTACGCGATGAACCGCACGCCATCGGTGGCAAGACAAAGGTACGGCGTGCGCGCGTCGGCGGGTTCGTGCGACCAAAGAATCGCGACATAGCGGCGCAGTTGCGCTTCGGCTTCGTCGCGCGTTTTTGCAAGACTTGCTTCAAATTCGATGACGACGTTGCCGAAGAGATTATCCGCCTTGCCTTTGAGGATGCGGTCTTTGCCTTTGACCTTGAGGTACTTTTCGATGCCCGTCGTGTATGCTTCGACGAACCCAGGTTCGACGCCGAAGAGATCTTGCAAGAGCATGGCAAAGCGATGCGAACGCGCCGATTCGCTGTTTTGCGCTTGAACGTCACGCAAGTATGTGCTGATGCATTCATCCCAATGCGTTTCGCGCGTTTCAGGAATGCGTGTGGATTTCTCAGTGAGTTTGGTCTGCTTTGTCATCGCGGTTGCCTATTTGCCAGACGCCGCGCCAGTTCATACGCGGCGGCGATGCGAATGATTTTCACATCGGACAGTCCTTTGATTTCCAGCAATCGTTCGAGTGGTTGGTTTGCCAATCCTTCCAAGGAACCGAACTTTTCAATCACTTCCTCGGCTATTTTTATCGCTGGCTTGTTTTGAATCCCGGTCGAAATCAGTATGGCGAGCAGTTCCGTGTCGCTGAGATGATCTGCGCCCAGCTCTCGGAGTTTTCCGCCTGGGTGTTTCCATTCGGATTTCAAGAATTCATCTCCCTTGACCGCCCTTCAAGGCAAACATTCCGCCCAACGCTCGATTCATGCGAGTGGCGGCGTAACGATTGCGCATCAGCCGCAGCGCGGAGCGAGCGCAGCGCCACGCGCGAGGTGTCGCGGGTGATCCAGCGCCGGCCCCACTGCTCGGCCACGTAGGCGGTGGTGCCGGAACCGCAGTTGTGTACGGCACAGACTTCGGTGATGAACGAGTGCGCGCCTTCGACTTCCAGGTCGTACACCTCTTCTTCGGAAGGCATTTTCACCACTTCTTCGACGCGCACCGGCGAACGATGGGGGCCGTAAAACACGATGTCCCCCTTTTCTAGCTGTTCCGCCTCGATCCATTGGGCATGTTCTGGTGAAAACTGCTCCCGGCAGGCTTCCTGAATAGCCGTGTAAACCCCTTCAAGATTGCGCTCCACCTCTACGGCAGGAAAACGCAGCGTCCTCAGATTCAGGGAGCGCAGGAATTCGTCGCGGATTCGGTCGTGTTCGATTGCGGCAGGATGGCTATGGGCCATAGCGCCGTCCACTTCTACCACCAGGGCCGCTTCACGGCAGTAGAAATCGGCAATGTACCGACCGATGGGATGTTGGCGTCTGAAGGTGAAACCTGTGCCGTCGCCACGCAATACGCGCCACAATTTTCGCTCCGGGGGCGTCATGTTCTTGCGTAGTTCTCGACTGCGCCCTCGCAAGAATGTCGGGATGCCCGACCAGTCGGCATTGCCTCCCAGGTTGTGCGGCCGCTTGTGGGCCAACACCTTGTGATCGGCTGTGAGCCACAACGTTTGGTCACACAGGGCATGGCGAATGCCCACCATCGTGCCTTTATAGGTTCGTCGAATGACACGCAGAACGCGGTGAGGTAGACCATCGTGACCAAGCACGTAGGCCCCGGGCTGGAGGGTTTCGATGGGGACGGGAGAAAGCCCCTCCCCAGCCCTCCCCGCTTGCTGGGAGGGAGAAGGCCCCTCCCCGGCCCTACCCGCTTGCTGGGAGGGAGAAGGCCCCTCCCCGGCCCTCCCCGCACGCGGGGAGGGAGTATTGTGTCCCCCCGCTTGCGGGGGGACGACAGGGGGGCTGTCCCCCCGAGTGGGGACGACAGGGGAGCTGCTATCCGGCTCATCCACCCGCCAGACCCGCGTCCCCTTGCGGACACACGTCGGGTCGAACACCAGGTCGCCCGGGTCGGTGGTCATCAGGATGCAGCGCTGAAGAATTTTTACAGATGTTTGGACAGCATACAGCTTATCTTCCAGGAAAGGAGCAAAAACCACGTCGCCCCAGATATTACCAATTAACTGACACGGCCAGTCGCTATTGAACCTTTTGTATCTCAACGTGGAGCCTGATACAACAAGCCTTCCTGCCCTCGCGAGGTTTGTTAGCCCTTCGATACTTGTTGACCAATACCTGCTGCCGGGGCTGAACACCTGCCCTTCATGCTCAAAAGGTGTTCGATGATACTCGTGTGAAGAAGTCAAATCGCTGGTCACGAATTCATTGCCATTGCATTCGCCCTGCGAAAGCCAATACAGCTGATTGTACTTGGATCGGTCCCGATCCTTCGAGAACCAAATCAGGTAGTCAGCGACCCCTGACAGGAACTTGTCTGGCTGCGGCGATCTCTTTTGTATCGTGATTACTCTTTGGAAATTCCCCGCCCCAAACACCTCATCCATCAACTCCCGCACGTGATGCACGTTCTCATCGCTGATCTGCACAAAGATGCTGCCGCTCTCGGTGAGGAGTTCCCGCGCCAGGAGCAGGCGGTCGCGCAGGTAGGTGAGGTAGGAGTGGATGCCCAGTTCCCAGGTGTCGCGAAAGGCGCGAATCTGCTCCGGCTCGGCGGTCAGGTCTTCGTCCTTGCCGTCCTTCACGTCGCGCTTGTTGACGAAGGGCTGAAAGTTGGAGCCGTACTTGATGCCGTAGGGCGGGTCAATGTAGATCATCTGCACCTTGCCGGCCAGGCCCTCTTTTTCCAGCAGCGAGTTCATCACCAGCAGGGAATCGCCGGCGATGAGGCGGTTGCTCCAGCCGTGGCGGTGCTGGTAGAACTCGATCGCCTCGCGCAGCGGCTCGCGGCGCTCCTCCTCGAACAGCCCCAGTTGAATCGTCCCTTGCTGGCCGTTCTTCTTCCGCACGGCCTCGAGGATGGTGCGTGGCTCGATGCGCTCGTGGACGTGCAGCGAGACCGTCGGCACCTCGAAGGAGGTATGCTCGGCCTTGCCCGCCCAGACCAGTTGCGGGTCGAGGTGTGGGTCGTAGGCGTAGGTCTTTTTCTTCTGCCCGGTGTCGGGGTCGGTGTCCGGCGTCACCAGCCCGACGGGCGGGTTGTTGACGCGCTGCTTGTCCCGATGCTCGTAGGATTCGATCGGTCGTTTGTTCCGGCTGGTTTCTGTCTTTTTCATTTGTACCATCAACTCCTTCCCCAGCGTTCCGGCGGGAAAAGCAGGTGCTTGTAGTCGGGCGGCAGGTCTTTCCCTTGTTCCAGCAGTTCAATGATGTGACGGCGATGATGGTCGGTCAGTTGGGGCATTTGAGCCTCCCTTGCGAATCCAGATTTGTACTTAACTACAATTCTACGCGCTAGAATTATACTTTGAAGTACAAAAGTATAATTTGCTACCCGGATGTGCGCTCTTCTCCAATCACGTTCATGATCTCAGTTGCCATATAGGTCTTGCCATAAACCGCCTCGCCGGTCAACTGCAAGATACCCGCCTGCACGAGCTTTTCCACGTTGCGTTGAGCGCTGGGATAGGTAACGTCCAGCAGACGTTGCGCCTGGGGAATGGTCAGGATCGGCCGGTCAAAAAGAGCATCCACCAGCCGGATGAGCAACGCTGATGAACGAGTCTGAGCCAGGCGTTGATGCCACGTCTCGCGCAGGTCTTGCAGTCTTCTGGCGCGCGCTGCGGCATCCCCCGCCTGCTCGGCCACGCCGCGCAGGAAAAAGAGCAGCCAATCACGCCACGCGCCCCGTGCACTGACCCCCAAGAGCAGGTCATAGTAGTCCTGGCGGTGGCGGTAGAAATAGGCGCTCAGGTAGAGCAGCGGCAGCGGCAACAGCTCCCATTGGACAAGCAATAGCGACAGAAGCAGACGCCCAATGCGCCCGTTGCCGTCCACGAAGGGATGAATGGCCTCGAACTGATGGTGAACCAGCGCCAGGCGCAAGAGTGGTGGATACACATCGTCGCTGTGCAGGTATTTTTCCAGAGCGTCCAGCGCTTCGTGCATCTGCGGGACCGGCGGTGGGACAAAGGTGGCCTCGTTCAGGGTGCACCCGGGCGGGCCGATCCAGTTCTGGGAGCGACGGAACTCGCCCGGCGTGGCGTACTCACCGCGCACACCGGCCAGCAGACGTTCGTGCAATTCGCGCATCAGACGCAGGCTGACCGGCAGGGTCTCCAGGCGCTTCAGGCCGTACTCCAGAGCGTTGACATAGTTCAGCACCTCGCGCACATCCGCTTCGGGCGGCGCTTCCAGGCCGGGCAACGGCAACTGGCCGACCTCGTAAGCGTACAGATCGGCAATGTTGGCCTGCGTGCCCTCGATGCGCGAGGAAAGCACAGCCTCACGGCGCACGAACGGCCCGATCAACAGGTGGGGATTGGGTATAGTGCGCCCCAGACCGGCCAGTTCGCTCAGGGCGCGGTCGGCCTCGGAAAGGGCGCGGGTCAACTCCCAATCCGCCGGCAGACTTGGTGGCAGCGGATGGGGGACAAAGGCCCAATAAGCAGCCTCACCCTGTCCCACACGGACAACCTGACCGGACGTGCTTTTGCGGAACTGTTCTGGGTTCACAAGACAACCTCACCGAATAGCCTGCATCTGATATTCCTCGATCAGTCCCTCATCGGCAAAACTGAAATAGCGACTGTTGTCCCAATTCCACCGCCGCCTTGATCTGGGCGATCTTGGCGGTGCTCAGGCCCTTGATCTCGCGCAATTCGGCTGGATCGCAGGCGCTGAGTGCGCGCAGGGTCTTGAACCGGCGCAGCAGTTCGCGGCCCAGGTCAACGGCGCTTGAGCCTTCCACGCCCGTGCGGATGAGAATGGCCAAAAGCTCGGCGTTGCTCAAGATGTGCGCGCCGTACTTGAGTAGCTTTTCTCGTGGCCGATCTTCTTCGGGCCAACTGGTGATAGCTCGCTCGTAAACCTTGTTTGACATTGTTTGTTTTCTTCGAACACCTCGCTATTAAAGGGCCGCACAACGAATTGCATTTCACCTGTGCCCCAAAGCGGGTTGGCTTGATGAGCCTGTCGGGCGGCCCGCAGGTTTTTAGTGAGATGTTATGTTCAGGACGGTCGCAATCACAAACAATACTGCATATACAGCCCACAGGGTCCGGCTCAGAAGCGCAATCGGCCACCAATAAAACATGACCGTGGCCAGATACAAGAGCACATATGGAACCAATACCGACAATCGAATCGGGTTTCGGAATGGAATCTGTGCCACATAATCAACCCAGTAACCAAAAGCAGCAAAGACAATGAAAAGGAATCCGCCCAGCCAAAATGACCAGCTCTTGCCACCGCGCAAGAGGATAACACTGATGACAGCGGCTGGGATACATAGCGCGTAGACAATCCATCCGAACTTCACTGTATAGCTTTCGAAGAAGGGTTTACGCACTGCAAAGTGCCCGATAAGCACAATCTGGAAGATAAATGCCCAGGTAACGAACAGTTTATCGAGATTGTCCATATTCTTCCAAGTAGACATTCCCTATCTTCCTGCCAGATATTGCCATCCAACGAATTGCATTTCATCTGTGCAACGGAGCGGCTGAAGCAAAATGTTGGGCAGCCCTGGCATAGACCTTCTAGTCACATCAGCTACCCACATCATAGTATCAACAAGATGAGAAAATCTTCGCGCTCTCGGCGTGCTCTGCGGTAAAGTTCCACCAGTTTGCGTAAGTCCTGATCTGGCTACGCCAGGCTATTGTGCGCCATTTATCAAGTGCCGTTTTTCCCCTTTTGACAAAGCTGTCTGCGTCGCTTGCAACCGATGTTGGGCGGACGCCCACTGCAACGCTAGAAGGGCAGACCCCGCCGAATACGCATGGTTTTTGAATAGCGCGGCTTTTTGCGATTACCCACCTTCTCTTTGCAAAAGTTTTATGCGTTGATAAACCGTTTTTGCGTCATCAATCATTTCAAAACTTGGAGCACTTGGGTATCTACCCATAGTTGGGAATCCACTTCCTGAATTCATCCACGACATAGGGTGTGAAGCTCCGAAAGTTATTGTCCCTTTGTCATTGCTTGTAGTACGGATATTGATCTCTGGCAGGTTTTTAATATCCAAAGATTTTATATTTTGGTTGAATATGCCAGAAATGATAATGACTCGTTCATTTGTAAGAGCGTAATAAGTATTTCTGCGTTGCACACCGTCAAAAAAGAATCTACCAATAATTATGTAGAGACCAATCAGAACAAATGGGATGCCCCAAAGCGCGAAAAAGAACGGCGCACCGCCTGTTATAGCCAGATACTCCCAGAATATTGCAAAACCACCCCATAGAAGACTAAAAGGAATCATAAACACATCAGATGGTCTTAACACCAATCCTTGCTGAGGCTGACCACTCCAAACAATCCTTTCTCCGGGGTTTAGCTCGTCACCAAATTTGTCTGAAAGGTTCTCTAGCATATTTTCTCCAACCTTTTGTCGTCAAATCTCTTGGGGCAGTGAAGCCCTGCCGCCCAACGGGATGCTTAAGCTGCGGGGTGGGTGCGGCGCAGAACCTTCAACAGCAGACCTGGTTGTGCGTGTTTCCTCTCCAAGACCCACGCTGATAACCCCGTCAGCTTGAAGCGGTGTTGGGCGGACGCCCACTGCCCCACACCCGCACACCCTACCGACCGCACACGGCTTTTGAAGGGCTTGTTGACCCCACCTTCGCTGAATCTTTCAATCTCCACGTTTTTAAACGTGCTTATGAAATTTGGAATTAGCTCTCGAAATCAGAACTCAGTATCAAGTAAAGATGATGAAATTACTCTCATCAAGTCTTCATCTAAAAGTTGAGCAGGGACAATATTAATAGTCTTGCCCTGCCAAGAAATAGTAAGTAGTGAGCCTTTGGCTGAAATGCCTTGAACTGAGTTCAATTCAGCACTCCGAATCTCTGATAACGGGATTTGCTGTTGGTAGGGCAAACGTTGTAAGATAAATGCTCCTGATAATCCGAGCAACACCAACGCATTCAAACCAGGATAGCTGAAAAGCGTGATTAGTGAAGAAACAAGGATAATAAACCAAAAGATTGTGAGAAGGCTAAAGAAGCTATCTTTAAGCACAAGTAAATTTCGGGTGATTATCAGGGATGGTTCATTTTCTGCCTGAAATTGGTTTACACTTTTTGCACATTGAAAA